>Ga0079226_10002804_pt1 | contig 13415 bp, 10 predicted proteins | sample Poulit2014_FD_76345 | JGI IMG/M metagenome (GOLD analysis project Ga0079226, IMG submission 76345) | Agricultural soil microbial communities from Georgia to study Nitrogen management - Poultry litter 2014 | ecosystem: Environmental > Terrestrial > Soil > Agricultural land | place: USA: Georgia... | reverse complement strand
TTTTTGTTTTTACTCACTTTACTCAATAGCACATGATTTTGGTTTTGCTTGCCTCAACTACAAATCTCTTCACGCTGCACAAGCGCAAAATATCTATTAACTACTTGATCTACTAGGCTTACTTAAGCAACCTATAGGCATCAACATAATAAATTCAATATTCAAGAGTTAGCGGATGTAGCCTAGCCACTCGCGCTAACTTTACGGATAAGAGAGCACGGATGTCACAAATCAGCCCCATCACAGCCTCAACTCTGGCTCCTGCAGGAGTTAGAGCACTTCCCCGTCCGCGTCTATTTGAGATAATTGATCGCTTTAAAAACAAGCATGCTACCTGGATAGTGGCAGCTGGAGGCTACGGAAAAACCACTTTAGCTATCAGTTATGCACACCACAATACCAGGCCTACTCTCTGGTTGCGCATCCCGGAATCTGGTGCCTCCGTGGGTGAGTTCTTTTTCAAATTACGCCAAAGGTGTATCGAGCTCATTGGCACATCAGGCAGCAAATTGCCCATTTTAAACCCTGAGTACAGCTCCTCCCTAGATGTTTTTGTACGGCAATTTGCGGAAACATTCATCAACTGCATTAACTCAAACTCCTTACTGCTAATTGATGATATGCACCATATTTCTGCCGATGATCCTCTTCAATCTTTAATTGCTTTGTTTATTAAAGAAATAGGCTTATCGGTGCAAGCACTTATTACTAGCCGTCACGAACCTGCACCTGCTTGGATTTCACTGCGTAGCCGTGGTCAATTGGGCTTCATAGATGAGCACTTACTGTCTTTTAATAATGAAGAATCTACACAGTTATTAACGCGCGAGGGTTTACCGAAGAATAAAATTAGCGGGTTTTTACCACAACTAGGGCCTACAATAGGTGGTTGGCCCGTAGCTTTGATGTTGCTGCTAGAGCATTGGCAAAGAACTGCTTCTATCCCCGAGACTCTACATAAAGAAAGAAGCCTAAACGATTGGTTTATGTATGAAATATACTTACCGCTTAGCACTAAAGATAAACAAGTATTACGCTATAGCTCACTACTCAATTTAGTGCCAGAAAATTGCCTCAACCCCGCCATTAACATCAGTGATGCCAGCAAACGTTTCGAACGGTTGGCGCAAGAGCATGCTTTTATCTTTATTGAACCTAGCATTGAGAACGGGCACCATTATCGCTTTCACGATCTTTTTAAAAATTTCTTGCGCCAACAGTTTCTGCAAGAAGATTCACCAGAAAAACAGCAAGCAATTATTCAAAGCTGGGCTCACACTTTATGGCAAGAAGGATTTTGGGAGTTAGCCGCGCCACTTCTCGTTAAACATGAACAGTGGGATACCTTAGCCGATGGAATTAGCCAAGTTGCATTGGAATTAATTCAGACTGGCCGCGGTGACAAACTCTACAGCCTAATCACTGCTATTCCCGAAGAAAAGCGTCGTTCTTTAGCACTTTTGCGCCTCTGGGAAGGCGTGTGTTTGATCTTAATTGATACAGCCGCTGCACGAGAACTCATGGCAAGTGCTTGGGATGAATTAACGTTAACACAAGATTATATTCATCTCGCGCTCGCTTGGAGCGGCATTGTAGATAGCATCTGGTTGGAGTGGGCTCACGTTTCGCTCTACGAACGGTGGATCAACGAATTTGAACGTTATGAAGAGACTTTTCGCCAGCATCTCCCAGCACCACTTTGGCATACCGTTCTTAGAGGTATTGTGACAGCAATTTCCTATGGCCGCCCCTTAGACCCGTCATTACATGACTGGGAACGAGAAGCGCTTGCTGCACTTTCCTGCAATACCTTAGCAGACAGTGAACGAGTCATGCTTGCCAGCCAGTTAATGTATCTAAACACTTGGCAGTTTGGACGGCGCGCCGGTGCTAGCCGCGTTATGGCCGTCATGGCTCACCAACTAGACGTCATTGAACGCTCTTCCCCTCTTGCCCAGTGCTTATGGAAAACCTTTACTGCCTTATGGGCTTTTATTTTTGAAGCCGATAAAGAAACTTGCTTGGCTGAGGCTGAAATAGGCCGCAAACTGATTCGCGACTACGGCATCGGCACTTGGGATGATGCCGTGCCTGCTGTGCATTGTGCCCTAGCCTTTTGCGACGAGGAAGCCATGGACAACTGGGTATCTTGGTTTATGCGCACAGAGCCTAAAACTCACCGTCCCTTTTACGATACGTTCCAAGCACATTTTTTATCTGCACAAGCTTGGGTTAAAAACCAACTCCCTCAGGCACTTTCTCACGCTGAGGAATCAGTGACAGTGGCAGACAAACACGGCTCCATTGCTATTTCTGCGCTTTTTCGTGGTATACATGCCGGCCTGCTCGCAGAAAACGGCCACTTTGCTGAGGCCTTGCGTGTAGCCAAAGCTGCGCGTTTACAAATGAAACACTTTCATAGCGACTTTTTAAATGTTGGTTTGTATTTAAATTTAGCCAAAATACCCTTATACAAAAAACAGCCGGCGCGCGCGCTACCTTATTTGCGCCTAGCTTTTGCAGCGGGCGAACGCCAACGTTTGTTTTTTCCTGCTTTTATTAATAATAACGACCTTGCCCAAATGTGCGCGCTCATGCTGGCGGAAGATAATGCTAACGAATACGCACTTTGGCATATTCAATCACGTCAATTAAACCCACCCGCTGACCCAAACCTAAGGCTCCACTGGCCTTGGTACGCACGCATAAATGTGCTTGGAGAATTTTCGCTGCGCCTTCGTGGCCAACAAGAAAGCGTTTTATCCGGTGGTAAACAAGGTACTAACAAGCTTTTAAGCTACCTAATTGCTGCTGGCCCTAATGGCATGGCCCAAGAAACATTGGCCGCCTCTCTTTGGCCTGACAGTGAAACAGATAAAGCATTGAACAGCCTTTATGTTACATTGCACCGGCTGCGAAATAACCTGTTCAGCGAAACAACCACCATTGTTAATGAAGAAGGCCGAGTTCGGTTTAATCCCCAACTAGTCGAGGTGGACGCATGGGAGTTTTTGGAGCTCTCCCAAAAAGCCAAAGCGCGCTCGACCATTGTTCTAAAACACGCGTTACGCCTCTATCAAGGCCCTGCGCAACTCCCAGGAATGGATGAAGTGGAGGCTGATATTTGGCGCTTAAAACTCACTAGTGCTTATGAAACCATCATCGCAACGCTAGCTAATCGCTTTGAAAAAAATAGTCCTAAAGACTCGTTAGCGCTTTATCAACAAGGGTTAGAGCAATGTCCCTTAAGTATAGCGCTATGGTGTGGCGTACTACGCTGCCACGCTGACCTAGGCAACCAACATTTAGTACACGAAAACTATCGATTACTCAGTAAACGTTTTGACAATGAACTGAGTATGGCACCACCTCGAGAACTAACAGAACAGTATAAAGCGCTCGCTTTATCAAACGTACCGTAGAAGCTACTCCTACTCCTCTACAAGCAAGTCTAAACGGTAGTTTGTAAGGGAATGCCAAGCAGAATTAATAGAATGAATATCTGCTTGGCTGTGACAGCATTATTACTCAAATACTAGAAACTGTAGAACGCGTTCTTGTGGTAATAATTCTTTAGAGTTGTTTGAGTTGTCTGTGTGGTAAGAAGTGTAAATCACTTTACCTTTACCATGTTTGAAACTTACTGTGAGTGGGCGTAATTCATCGGTCTCTGAAGCATAATCCATCTCACCTTGAACCCATACTTTAACATCATCCTCTTTGCCATCATGGGGTGCCAACATCACAGCCCAGGCACCTAACATTCCTTGAATAGCGAATAAAGCATCACTTTCCTCCTCAATACAAACCGATTCGCCACAGTTCATGTTTTTTAATGCGCCCAGCAATATAGGGTCTAGCACCTCACCGTATGTATTGGGTTTCGTTTGCCCTACTTGCGCTAAATTCATGACTTCTGGCTCATTGATAGGCGTGTCGTCACTACCATAAAAATCGATATACTCTGGAAACGCTTGTTCCACATAATCGTAAGCCTGGTCTGTTACGTAGAGTTGGCCACCGTTGGCCACATATTCACGCAATGCAGAACTAATCTCCTCACTTTGAGGGGAAGCATTAAACTCATTCACACCACAATTAACAAACACGATATCGTAGCTAAACAGCTTTAGTATTTCATTGTCCACGGTAAACAAATCATGCATATCACCGCTAGGGTAGATATCAAAAGCTGCTGTACCCTCCTTTAATTGCCCATCATCATCAACTTCACCATAGCCCGTTTTAGCTAAAACATTTTCTATGTTGTCGTATGAGCCTTGCACCACAGCCATGCGCGGAACACCATCTCCATCAGTAGGCAATGAGATCGTTCCTAAATCTAGCTCTTCAGTGATAGGAACCGTAATCTTAAACTTACCCTTAACAGCTTTGAGCTCTTTTAATTCCAACCCCTCATCCACTGCCAAATCGAAATTTCCTTCTGCGTCGGTGCACGCAGCATAAATATATTCCTCATCTGGCTCTTGGCAATCAACACCTACCACCGCTGTCGGTAACATTATTGCTGATGTTGGGCTTCCATCTTTCGCTATATAAACAGTGGCATCTGCTAACGGAGTTTTTCCATCCGGCATTGTTAACTGCCCTTGAACAGACTTTGCAGGATTAGTTTTCGGATCAACTTTAGGTTCAGAATTGCTAGAACTTGAACCGCCACAAGCTACTAACGTGGTAGTAGCAATCAATAATGCACTACTGAGAAGTTTCTTTTTCATTTTTTTCACCCTATGCTTAGTTTTTTTATTCTAGGCCAAGCAGCTATTCAACTAGGCCCGCATCAAAAGCATAGATGAAGAACCTTACAATCCCCTTACAAAAACAAATTATCTAGCATTTGAATAATGAATTTATATACCGGCGACTTAAGACTCTTAGGAACCTAATATAAAACATTATTATTCAATAACTTATACCTTTGTCTTAGTTTCTCATCAACCTAGTGCAGCCCAGTTTCAATTTACATCGATGAAAACCATTTATCTTTTCTATCACTAGGCTTTAAGACACAAAAATACCAAAGGATACTTTCCATTTATCATGCCATTCTGGCACGATAACCTAATGATCTTTAAAGGGCTTAACTAGCCACTTTTAAAACTCGCCCTACATGAGAAAACAAGAAAGAGGCAACATGTCAGAGTCTTGTCACACACCACATCACCACAACAATTCGCAGCATAATGCCATGCTTAATAGTGACAATGGCTTCGTACTTACTATTCCAGCTTTAGATTGCCCTAGCGAGGAGCGCCAAATTCGTGCTTTGCTCGACGATTTTCCTATCGAACAACTGCAATTTATGCTCGCAGCACATCAACTTAAAGTAAGTGCTTCTCCCACCCTGCGCGATGCCATCGAAAAAAGGCTTAATGAAAATGGTTTTATCGTAACAAAAGAAAAACCGCCCACTAACGGCTATGCACGCCTTGGCTTAGCTGCTGCCTTAGCCCTTAGTGCCGAATTAGTTCATTGGTTTAATGGTAACGCTTGGATAGCTGCCCTCCTCGCCCTTCTTGCCATCGCTTTAGGTGGGTTGCGCACCTACCAACTTGGCTGGCAAGCCCTAAAGAACAAAACCCTCAACGTAAATTCTCTTATGACAGTGGCGGTCACTGGTGCCTTCATCATAGGCCAATGGGCCGAGGCCGCCATGGTAATGGTGTTGTTTACTCTTGCAGACATGATTGAAGCAAGAACAGTGGACAAAGCTCGCCATAGCATCGCACAGCTGTTATCACTCACACCGCCCACTGCTTTATTGTGGCAAGATGGCACATGGGTCACCACGCCAGTAAGCCATATTGCACCGGGGGCTATTATTAGAGTAGCTCCTGGTGAGCGCATACCACTAGATGGGCAAATAACAGAAGGCCACTCGGCTATTAATGAGGCGGCATTCACTGGCGAAAGTGTGCCCATTGAAAAGAATGCGGGTAGCGAGGTGTTTGCCGGCACTATTAACGTAACCGGTAGCATCACCTTGCAAACCACGCAGAAATCTAGCAACACGGCTCTGGCTAAAATGATTGCTATGGTGGAAGACGCCCAGCAACAGCAAGCCCCAATCCAACGCTGGATAGATCAATTCGCTGGTGTTTATACCCCCGTTGTATTTACTCTAGCTATTGCCACTGCTTTATTACTCCCTTTGTTTACCACCCAGTCATGGCTTGAGGCAATTTATGCAGCCCTAGTGATGTTGGTGATTGCTTGCCCTTGCGCTTTAGTGCTTGCTGCACCAGTAACGGTAGCCGCCGGCCTTGCTCATGCTGCTAAGGAAGGTATTTTCATTAAAGGTGGCGCCTACCTTGAACAGGCGAGAAAAGTTAGCACCGTAGTTTTCGATAAAACCGGCACATTAACAGAGGGGCAGCACGTAGTGGTAGATGTCCGTGCACAGGAAGAATCTCAGTTATCACTAGGCGCCGCGCTCGCCCAACATTCTCAGCACCCTGTATCACAAGCGATAGCCAAACATTTTCAAGCTGCTAACATGCTCTCTAGTTTTGAAGAGGTGAGCGACCATGTGGGAGGTGGCATCAGTGGTGCCTACCAACAGCAGCGCTTCTTTTTAGGCAATTGGCCTTGGCTACAATCGCAAGTAGCTTTAACCCCTGAGGATGAGCAGTACTGGTTACAACAAGTGGCAGAATTTGAGCAACAAGGTTATTCCGTATCGCTATTTGCTTCTAACAGCCATATTCTCGCGCTCTATGCCTTAGAAGATAAAATAAGGCCCACGGCACAAGCCTCTCTCGCCCACTTGCAGCAACAGCACATCAAACTGGCCATGCTCACAGGTGACAACGCGCACAGCGCTCATCTCATTGCTAACGCTGTGGGCATCCCTACTGTTTATAGCCGTCTAAGCCCTGCACAAAAAACTCAATATATTGAGCAACAACAAGCACAAGACGAATACGTAATGATGGTGGGTGATGGTATCAACGATGGGCTTGCCCTTGTTAAAGCAAACCTAGGTGTAAGCCTGGGCCAAGCTGGCACCGATGTGGCACGTGAAGCCGCGGATGTAACCTTAATGGATAATAGCTTAGCGAAGTTGCCTTATTTGTTGAGCTTGTCGCATCGCACCCATGCACTCGTGGTTCAAAACATTACGGTGGCCGTAGGCATTAAAGTAATCATCTTAATGCTCGCTCTTTTTGGGCTGAGTAATTTATGGATGGCAGTACTCGCAGATGTGGGCGTGAGTTTACTGGTAGTGGCTAATGGCTTACGAGCACTGCATTTACCTAAAGCAGAAGCTCGTCTCCTAGAACAGCTTAAGCAGTAGTGCCCACCGTGCAAAAACAAGTGGTACATAGTGCTGTTCTTACGTAAATCAGGTAGTATCGTGCAGCATTTACAATAAACTAATTTGTACCTAAGGACATAAACATGACCAACCCATCGCCCTATAAAAGCACTAACAGTTCATTACAACATGGGGGATATGAAGCCAATTATGCTGCGGAACAAGCGCATGCTGTCCTACGCAACACCTACGGCTTACTCGCCTTGTCATTAGCCGTGGCCGCCGGTGCAGGATGGTTTGCCATGGCTGCAGGCATTGGGTTCATCAATCCTTTTCTAGTCATTGGAGTATATTTCGCCTTACTGTTTGCTAACGCCAAGCTTGAAAACAGCAGTTGGGGTGTTCTCACCGTATTCGGTATCACCGGCTGGTTAGGCTTTTCCACTGGCCCCATTCTTAACGCCTATGTGAGCGCAGGCGCAGGAGACCTCGTTACATTAGCGCTCGGCATGACGGCGCTTATTTTTGTAGCCATGACCGCAGTGGGTTTAACCACGAAAAAAGATTTAAGCGCCCTCGGTAATTTTATTATCGCTGGTATTTTGGTAGCTTTCGTGGGGAGTTTGGTTGGGCTTTTCACAACCATTCCTGCCTTACAAATTGTTGTATCTGGCATGTTTGCCGTTTTGTCTTCACTCTTGATCATGTGGCAAACAAACATGATCGTTAATGGCGGTGAAACCAACTATATTCGGGCCACGGTTACACTCTTTGTATCGGTTTACAGCCTGTTCTTAAGTTTGCTGCACTTACTTACCGCGTTTGATGAGTAACCTATGCGCGTTAGTGTATTAGTAGCCGTAGGGCCTCATCATCCTGCGGCGGCAGCTGCGTTGAAATATTGCCAAGCCTTGCTCAATACAAAACACACTCTTAACTGTGTGTTTTTCTACCAAGACGGTGTGCTACTAGGTAATGCGCAAACCTATTTTGGGCCCAATGAGCAGCAGCCGGTGGCGCAGGCTTGGCAAGATTTCGTTGCCGCACAAGACATTAACGCTGTGCTGTGCACCGCCAGTGCTGTGCGGCGTGGAATATTCGATGCACAAAGCGCTGAGCAATATAATAGAAACGCAATAACCATCGCAAACCACTTTCAATTGGGTGGCTTAGGTGAATGGGCCGAAGCCATCCGTCAGAGCGAGAGAGCCATTAGCTTTCAGTAACCCTATGGATAAAAACTGCTTATTACTGATCAATAGTTGGCCACAGGCCAACACTCCCTTGCAGGAAGCGTTAGATATGGCGAGCACGCTACAGCTGTTCGGGCATAAAGTGAATGTGCATATGACGGACTCTGCCCTACTGCTTCTGCAAAAAGATAACCAAGAGTGGAGCGATACTTTTTCTATGATGCAGGAAATGGGGGTTGAATTTTCAACCAGTTTAGATTCTATGCTGAACTACTCTAGTGTTACTCCTGCCATTACTGTGCATGCATTGCGTAATGAAGATGCGAACCATTTAAAGAAAAACGCTCACTTTGTGTGGAGCTGTTAGCATCATGGGTACTTTGCACTGGGTGGCATTTCCCCCAGAACGGCAAGATCTTCTGCATCAGCTTTTGGCGCTACTAGAGCCTGCTGACGCCGTATTGTTCGACGGTGCAGGCCTCGCTTTTTTGCGCCATCAGCGCGGTTTAGCACACTTTAGCCACCTTACTCCCTATTGCTTAGAAGAACACCACCAGGGGTGCAAAACAATAACCGCGCAGCAACTCGCAGAGTTGAGCATGCACTATAAAAACACTATTACTTGGTATCCATAAAAAGACCCCAAAAAGTGTGTCCAACTTTTTGGGGTCAGTTCAATAACGTTACTTTGTTTCGTTACTTTCCACTAGCTATTTAACCGCCAATGTACTCTTCACCACCTAAATAAGGCTGCAATGCTGCCGGTATACGGATACGGCCATCTTCTTGTTGCCCATTCTCTAGCAAGGCTACTAGGGTTCTGCCCACAGCCAAACCAGAACCATTAATGGTGTGCACTAGCTCTGGACGCCCCGTATCGGGATTACGCCAACGCGCCTGCATACGACGTGCTTGATAATCACCAAAGTTAGAGCAAGATGAAATTTCTCGATAAGTGTTTTGGCTAGGTAACCACACTTCTAAATCGTAAGTTTTACGTGCAGAAAAGCCGAGGTCACCGCCACATAGAATAACTTTTCTATAAGGCAACTCTAAGGCTTGTAAAATAGCTTCAGCGTGGGCGGTTAACTCTTCAAGGGCTGCATCTGATTCAGATGGTTTCACTATTTGCACGAGCTCTACTTTCTCAAACTGATGCTGGCGGATCATACCACGCGTATCGCGGCCATGGCTGCCCGCTTCGCTACGGAAGCATGGTGTATGCGCCACTCTTTTCTGTGGCATATCTGCCGCATCTAAAATATTATCGCGATACAAATTCGTTACAGGTACTTCTGCAGTAGGGATTAAATATAACTCACGCTCACCTTGCAGCTTAAACAAATCCTGCTCAAATTTAGGTAGCTGCCCTGTACCTTCTAGTGCATCAGGGCCTACTAAATACGGCACATAAGTTTCTGTATAGCCATGCTGCAAATGCTTATCGATCATAAAAGACACTAAAGCACGATTTAATCGCGCTAACGAACCGCTCATTACGGCAAAACGCGCTCCAGAAAGTTTTGCGGCTAAATCAAAATTTAACTCACCATCGCTAAGCGCTGCGCCTAAATCCACATGATCTTTAACAGCAAAAGAAAAAGTGGGTTGCTCGCCCCATCTGCTCACTTCAACATTATCACTATCGTCGTTTCCAGCTGGAACATCAGCATCAGGCACGTTTGGAACATCAAGCAAAAATTCACGAATTTTTTTCTGCACTGCTTGTGCATTCTGCACTTCTTTATCTAATTCTTGATCGATACTTGCTAAGCTATCAGCTACCTCTGCTTTAGCTTGATCTACACTCATCCCCGACTTAATCAACTCACCTACTTTTCTGGCGGCTTTTTTACGCTCGGCCTGTAGCTCTTGTGAGCGTACATCGGCATTTTTGCGTTCTTTATCAAGTGCCGCAAAGGCGTCTAGATCTAACGAATAGCCTTTTATCGCTAAGCGTTGCTTAAATTCTTCACCGTGTTGACGAAGGTCGCGTATATCAAGCATTTTTTGTCCTGTTGTGTATAAAACTGCCGCATCATCGGCATGCTATGAAGTTGTATCTCTTCAGCGCTAATTAGAATTGCGCCGCTGCCAAGCACTTTTTTTGTTTAGCGCTTGTAAATGTGCCAATTTTTGTTGCACCCTGATTTCTAAACCACGATCCACGGGCGTATAAAAACGTGGCACCGGTATAGATTCTGGAAAATAGCTTTCACCCGCCACGAACCCTTCTGGGTAATCATGGGCATAGTGGTAATCTAGGCCGTGCCCTTGCTCTTTCATCAAGGCTGTGGGTGCATTGCGCAAATGTACCGGTACTTCATCCGTAGGGTTAGCTGCAACAAAACGTCGCGCTTCATTATAAGCCATGTACACAGCGTTACTTTTAGCTGCAATAGCCAAAAAAACGATAGCCTGTGCAATCGCTAGCTCGCCTTCTGGTGAGCCTAGCCGTTCTTGCACGTCCCAAGCATCAAGCGCTAGGCGCAATGCTCTTGGGTCTGCATTGCCAATGTCTTCACTGGCCATACGCACCACACGGCGAGCAATATAAAGAGGATCGGCGCCGCCATCAAGCATCCGTGCAAACCAATACAAAGCGGCATCAGGATCTGACCCGCGAACAGACTTGTGTAACGCGCTAATCTGGTCGTAAAAAATGTCTCCGCCCTTATCAAAACGGCGCAAACTATCTCGAAACAACTCTTTCAACAGCTCTTCTGTGACCACATTATCGTGCTCAGCCGCTAAATCTGCAGCAAGCTCTAACAGGTTTAGCAAGCGTCGTGCATCGCCATCCACTTGTTCTACGAGTTTTTGCTGAATGTCTTCGCCCATTTGTAACTGTTCTAAACTTGGGCTGGCCAAAGCGCGCGTTAATAATTGCTGCAGATCTTCGTGTTGTAATGATTGCAGCCGATATACTCGTGCTCTTGAAAGCAACGCGTTGTTTAATTCAAAGGATGGGTTTTCGGTGGTAGCACCAATAAAAATGATGGTGCCGTCTTCAACGTGCGGCAAAAAAGCATCTTGCTGTGCTTTATTAAAACGATGTACTTCATCAACAAACAGCACCGTGCGGCGGCCCATGGCAAGCCGATCTTTGGCGCGCGCCACTTCTTCGCGTATGTCTTTAACCCCTGCTAATACCGCAGAAAGGGTGACAAACTCGGCCTCCACATGTTGGGCTAATAATAAAGCAAGTGTGGTTTTGCCTGTGCCTGGAGGGCCCCATAAAATCATGGAATGTAGCTGCCCTCGCTCCAAGGCTAGGCGCAAAGGCTTCCCCTCGCCCACAACATGTTGTTGCCCCACATACTCACTCAGTGACTGCGGGCGCAGCCGCGCTGCTAAGGGTTGGTGCAAGGTTTGTTCTTGAGCAAATAAATCATTCTTCATCACGAATGACGTCTACACCCTCTGGAATGTTAAACGTGAAACGATCAGCCTTAATACGGCCATTTAGTTTAGGCTTAATAAAATTGAAAGATGTTTTTTGGCCCAATGAATCTTCTAAGCGCATGCTGGTAGGGGTTTTACCCTCAAAACTCATTTCGAGCACATCAAACATTTGTTCGTCATCTTTAGGCGTTAGCTGAAAAGTAACGCTCTTCCCTTGTTCTCTTATCTTTTTCACGGTGAATTCATTGGCTATCATGGTGCTATCACCACTCAGCAGTAGTGCTGGCGTTTCCCCAATTTCGTTACCTAAGGGGCGCTCAATCACTTGTTCTAAATCCACATCATGAATCCATACCTTATTGCCGTCGGATACCACTAGCTGCTCAAAAGGCTCTGTAGCGTGCCAACGAAACTGGCGTGGCCGCTGTACCCACATGTGGCCACTGGATGTTTGCAAGCGTGTTTCGTCCCTATCGAGCATCACTTGCTCGAATTGTGTGTCTAGGGTTTTCACGCCTTCCAATAAATGCACTAAGGCAGTTGTATCCTGCGCAAAAATAGCGCTTGGGCTCAGTAAAAGTGCTACAACACCTGCCAACAACATCTTTCTCATTTATCTATCTCCGCCTGGCACCACCACTTCACGCTGCCCGTTATGCCCAGGTGCTGAAACAATACCCGCGGCCTCCATGGCCTCAACAAGACGCGCTGCACGGTTGTAACCAATTCTCATTTTTCGTTGCACAAAAGAAATTGAAGCTCGCCTGCTTTCAATAACATGCGCTACTGCTTCGTCGTACAACGGATCCGATTCTGCATCGTCGCTATCGCCAGGCCCTTCCATTCCAGGGATGGCTGCGTTGATATCAGTATCTTCTAAGATCTCAGGAAGATAGTTTGGTTCACCACGCTGGCGCCAATCATCACACACTCGATGCACTTCATCATCAGAAACGAAGGCGCCATGCACACGCTCTGGCACGTTAACGCCCACGGGCAAATAAAGCATATCACCATAGCCAAGCAGCTGCTCTGCGCCGCCTTGGTCTAAAATGGTGCGCGAATCAATACGCGAAGACACTTGGAACGCCATGCGCGAAGGCACGTTGGCTTTAATAAGCCCCGTGATTACATCCACCGACGGGCGCTGTGTGGCTAAAATCAAATGGATCCCTGCTGCACGTGCTTTTTGAGCGATGCGAGCAATAAGCTCTTCAACTTTTTTACCTACAATCATCATCATGTCGGCAAACTCATCGATCACGATAACGATAGAAGGCAAGTGCGTTAGTAAAGGAGCTTCCTCTGGCTCATCTGATAGGCCATCGTTGCTTGGTTGCCAAGTAGGATCTGAAATTGGCTCACCTGCCTCATTGGCATCTTTTACCTTACGGTTGAAACCGGCAAGGTTTCGCACCCCTAATGCCGCCATCAAACGATAACGGCGTTCCATCTCTGCAACACCCCATCGCAAAGCACTGGCTGCTTCCGTCATATCTGTTACCACCGGCGTAAGAAGGTGGGGAATGCCATCGTAC
>Ga0079226_10002803_pt1 | contig 13415 bp, 9 predicted proteins | sample Poulit2014_FD_76345 | JGI IMG/M metagenome (GOLD analysis project Ga0079226, IMG submission 76345) | Agricultural soil microbial communities from Georgia to study Nitrogen management - Poultry litter 2014 | ecosystem: Environmental > Terrestrial > Soil > Agricultural land | place: USA: Georgia... | reverse complement strand
TAGAACATTAAACCTAGCATATAATCTTTGTATCGGCTTGCATCCATGGAACCTCTCAGATTATTCGCTCCGTCCCATAGTCTTCTTTTTATTTCTTCTGATGTAATCATCAATTTTCCCCCTTGTATATAGGTAACGTTGGTGTATTCATTGATTTTTAATAACATGAGCTACTTCGTCCACGCCTACCCCCATTAGCTTTACTACCATATATGATATCACGTATTAGCAACTAGGTATTAATAAATACTAGCAGAATATAAAAAAGACATAGCTTGAAATACTTAAACTATGCCTATTAAATTTAAAAGCTATTAAATTTTGATTTATTGTAACATCGGATATCTTGAATCGTTTCTTTACTCGATCATATGATTTCTTCTGAGAGGTAAAAATAAAAAACGGGTTGTAATTATTCCAAAAAGGTAATGTGGTAGAAAATTGAATGACAACAGAATCCGCCCCACTCTCAGCGAACTCTTTGATAACACCTGACGACTGCCATGCTTTATTCAAAGCATAAACGTAAGTTCACAATCCCCGTCGTTCGTACAGTAGCTCCCCCATATCGTTAAGACGTTTCGGTCCACGATTATCCACCATATCACCCTCAACGTCGTGTGTGTCTTTTACATATTGAATCATGTCTTCATTCGCTCCTTTATAATTGGTTTTGGGAAAGGGTCCTAGACTATTCATTATAAAAATAATGATGAAAGCCAAAAATCAGACGAGTAAATCAACGAGAGGAATCAGTATTATATTGATTTTTTGTGCTATGTGAAAAAGAAGTGTTGGGAGAATCAGCTCAACATCATCTACACGTTGAATATCGGAAGACAGATTATAACTTCATAAAACACACTCAGAACGGTTACCTCCTGAGTGTAATCAAAACAAATATATACTTCTTCAACAATTGCGCCGATAATGGAATACAGGACTAAATGATTAACCCTCAACAAGCGCATAATATTTTTTAGTCTCACCGTCTAATTCTACGATTAAAAACATGTCACTTTCCTCTTTGGTCGTATAAATTTTTGCCCCCACAGATAGTTTACTCGCTGTTCCATTAGAATAATTTGTGTTATCCTCATTTTTCTCTTTTATTTCTCCAATTTGCTTATTTTTAGTTAAATCTTTTTCTTCAACCCAATCAATACCAGTTGTATAAATCACATCATTGAACTGAAATATATCGGCTTCGGGGTCTAAATTTAATACTTCTTCGGCATCAGGATTTTCAGTTGAATCAATACCAATATTAATGTCACTATTATTCCCATTACTACAGGCGGCTAATAATACACTTATTAAAAATGTAATTATTAAAAAGGAAATCTTTTTCATTGTTTGCCTCCTTCTTTCAACCATTTATAGCATTAGACGTGTTAAATTCATTATATAGTATCGGATTTATTCAATTAAAGTGCGTTTATTGAATATCATACTTTTGTTCATAGTTTAACACAAAGATAATGTTGCTCTACAATATCAAAATTGATAAATCCTACATGAAAGGCAAAAACAGGAAACTTCTATTTTACATCACATTCCTTATGCTTCTTGTAAACGATAATCTACACGTCCATAAATTACACACCAAAATACAACCATTGTTTTTCCATTTTTATCACGAATCAATTTCCCATGAGAAAAAAACGGAAAGTCTGCAATCTCTATCTCATTCAAAACAAAATTATCTTCAATCTATTCCTTCACCTTTTCTTCATAAACCTTTGGTTCATTCATGTTGATGTTCTTTTCAACGTGGAATCAACTCTTTTTCTTCTTCCAATCGATTATCCTCTACTTTGAAAGATCCAGTAATATGGCTTTTAAATTCTACAGTAAATATTCTGCGTGTTCATTTTTCAATCATGATAGATTCTCACCGTTTCGGGTTCTTTTGTTTTATTCTATTAAACCTTAATTTCATCGTCTAACTTAGTGTAGTCAATACAAATTATTCATAACTGAACAAAAGTTTTAAGTTTGGAACCCCTAATTTTTTCGGATATTCGGATTTTCATGTTGAAAATGAACTGAGTTTTTATAAGGTTCAGGTTTCACATCTTTTTCCGAATATCCATTTTTTCTTACTTACTCATTATATAAATTTTTACATAACTTTTACATTTTGTTTATACTAGTTTAGCATTCGTTGACTATATTAGATTATGAGGAAGCCAAATCTTGTATAAAGAGTGATTGGAGTTTTTCAAAATAATGAGGGAAGGAGAAAAGGTAAATGCAACAAAGACACAGAAAACTTTCATTAATTAGTATAGCTATGATTTTACTATTTACCTTTACTTTATTAGGGTGTCAACAAGATTTATCAAGTGACTCATCAGATCAAGTAGAGGAAAATCATTTAGGAACTGAGACTGAAGAATCTGAAGTCGAAGAAGAAGAACTTTTAGATAGTAAGCCAGAGGTAGCTGATATTCAAGTGAATAATGAACCAAATCGTATGATTACATCATTCAATGGGGATCCCCGAACGCAAATGGGGTTTAACTGGTATACGACAGAATTATTTGATGATGCAAAAGTTTGGGTGAGTACATCTGAAGATTTAAGTGATGCAATTGTTTTTGATGCTGAAGCTACAGAAGTAACTAATCGATATGCAGAAAGAACAGATGACGGTTATTTTATCTTCGCTGATGTAGAAATGGACGACGAAGAAAACCCAATTGAGGATGAAAATGGTGATTTATTAATAAATGGGTTTTATACAGATGAAGGAAAAACAGGTTCTGAATGGACAAATGGTTCAGATATTGGTTATCTTGACCTGACAGATGTAACGGAACATGTATATAAAGCGATAGCAACAGATTTAGAACCAAATACAAAGTATTATTACCAGGTCGGAAGTGAATCTGGGGAAAAAAGTAGTGTTGGAACATTTGAAACAGCTGGTGAATCTGGGGATGAGTTCACTTTCATTCATTATACGGATACACAAAATGCTTATTGGAATGAACATGTACGAAATGAAGCAACTTTTGGTGCAGACACAATTAAACAAGCACTCGAAGTTAACGAAGATTCTGATTTTGTATTACATACAGGCGATTTAATCGAAATTGCAGAAGTGGAAGACGAATGGGTGGATATTTACTCCCAATCTGAGGAATCTTGGTTAAAACAACCTTTAGTTGTAGCCCCAGGTAACCATGATGAATATACGTTACATTCGGATTCTGTAGTTGAAGAAAAATTCAATGAACATATGAATGTGCCTGTAACAAATCAAAATACTAGTGGGGGGTCGTACTATTCCTTTGATTATAATGGCGTTCATTTTGTAGTGGCAAACACGAATGATAATAAAGTTTCAGATGATAATCCTGAAGGGAAAGCTATGGGGGAGGAGCAATTAGCTTGGATTGAGGAAGATATTAAACAAGCACGAGAAAATGGTGCAAAATGGATTGTTATGTCATACCACAAACCACTATTTTCTAAGTCCTACCATTCACTTCAAGATGAAGATGTTCAAAAAGTAAGAGAAGAATTTATGCAAATGATTGATGATTTAGATGTTGATCTTGCTTTACAAGGGCATGATCATGTTATTTCTAGAACGAAGTCATTAAACTTTGTACCTACTGAAGATAACTTTTCCAATGCGGTAGTTGACGAAGCGGAAGTTGTTGTCGGAAAAGATGATGTAGAATATTATAAAAATCCAGAGGGAACTGTGTTTGTACTACCAAATACAGGGGGGACAAAAGCATATAATGATATTTTCAGTAATTCTCTTGACCATATTCATAAAGTAAGACCAAAATTAGATTGGTTAACACAAGAAGATGTTAATTATTACAATAACCTTTTTGCTTTCGGTGAACAACCACAAAAAACTGAGGTCTTTCAAGACTCGCATTCTAACCACCGTGATTCAGCAGTTCAAAACTTCGCCATTTATCATGTGAAAGAGAGTGAACTTAAAGTAGAGATTTTCCAAGTGTCTGGCGAGTTGCTCGATGACGAGGATCGCAAAGTTGAGAAAGTACATGAATTTGGTATTGTTAAAGAATAAATTGACAAAAGATTTATGAGAACAGATAAACCTTCTGTACTATATCGTTTCTTTATCATACATGCAAAACGGGTACATTTTGTAGAATATGACTTATTGAACTGACTATAAATGATTAGAGGAAACAAAAATGTACATCATTAAATATTACCTTTGTACATCCTTAACCGGTCATTTATAATGTTCGTCGTTTTCTTCTTTAATTGGTCATTGTAGATTCCCCTTATATTGTTATAGTGTATTCTACTTGACTCTCATTTTATTGTCTAACTAAGTGTAACCTATGCACAGTTTAATGTTGACATTCCAAGCATCTAATCATATCTATTAAAAAAGCCACGGAATATTAATTTTAATAATATTCCGTGGCTTTTTCACATGCTCCTATCCAAAACCGATACATAAAAACGTTAGTTCCATGAAGATTAAATTTGATGTTTTATACTTTTAAATTGAACGATTTACAATAAAGTCGCTTCACTTTTTTTACATAATATAGTGTGCTTCAAATCAGTACGATGTTAAGATTTATTTTTGCTGCTGATTATTCATAGACCAAATTGAAATTGATTGTTTTTCAGTATGATTAATAAAGCGGTGCGGTATCTGGCTATTAAAACAAATAGAATCTCCTTCATGTAAGATATGTTCCTGCTGATCTAAAATAACAGTCATATCGCCCTTTAACACTACACCACACTCCTCACCAGCATGACTCACTAGCTTTTTATCAGATTGACCTGCTTCAAGAATAATCTGAATCATTTCCAGTTCGCCGTTATGTATTGGAGTTAAAAATTCATACTTTGACTTTGGAAAGTCTACTACATTTCTATCTTCTTTACGCAGTACAGACGATGAATTAGTTGACTCCCCCAGCAGTTCTGTAATAGAAACATCAAGACCATTACATATTTTATACAGCAATGTAATAGAAGGATCTACGTTATTCCTTTCCACCTTACTAATAATGCTAGTGCTGACACCCGCTTTTTCTGCGAGCACTTTTAATGAGTACTCCCTTTCCATTCGCAATTGTCGAATTTTACTTCCATCAAACATGTCATCACCATCGTTATCATAATTGAAATTTGTTTTACATCAATGAGCTAAACCATAATCCCAGAGTTGTACCGATATAATTTCCAATAATATACCCCAATGTTCCCACAACGAGAATTGGTCCGATTAAATTCTTCCATCCTTTAGCGATTGCCATTGCCGCTGCAGTTGTTGGTCCGCCAATGTTTGCATTACTAACAAGCAGTATTTCTTCTAAGTTGTATTTAAAGAGCTTTCCACCAACTAGTGATATTAGCATATTAACAATGACAATGATAGCTACAAACACTAATAATAGCGGCGCATTCTGCACAATTAACGGAATAGACGCAGGGATACCAATGACAACAAAGAATAAATAGATTAGAAATGTACCAAGTTCTTGACTGCCATTAATCGATGCAAAATATTTTGGAAATAATGCCAATACAGTAAATGTCAGCGTAGTAAGAACTAAATAATTATCACCAAACAGGGCATTTACAAGATTTAAAGCAAATGAGACATCCTCACCACTTGGAATTAGCTCTCCTAAAAACCCAGCTATTTTAAAAGAGATAATTACGAGCAGAAATGCCGTTCCTACTGACATGGCAATATCTTTAAGGGAAATATTATTACGCTTCCAATAACTCTCTGCTAAAGTAGAATTCCCTTCTCCATTTACATTCTGCTGTTCAACCTCCAATACATGGGGATGACTAAAGCGCTTTCTAAAAAATGTCAAAGTAGGAATTAGCATTAAGATAATGAAATACAATGCCATCATTAAGTTATCGGCTACTACAGTTGAAGAGACCATTTCACCAGGAGCCTCAAATTTCGCAGCCATTGCAGCAAAGTTAACCCCGCCGCCTACATAGGAAGCACTCATCATTGCTCCGATTTTATCAAGAAAAGGTATTTTATCCTTTAATAAAAAGAAACTGATAATCGTACCGGCGATAGTACCAATCGAACTAATCAAGAAAATAAACAGCATCCTCCCACTTTCTTTGAAAATCTGTTTAAAATTCACATGAAATAATAATAACGGGATTGCTAGTGGAATAATAAATTCCCAAACCGCATCATATACTGGAGATTCGATGGGGATGATGCTAGTGTTTGACAGAATGATAGCACCAATTAAAGCAATGATAGCACCAGATATTTTCGCAGCCCATTGAAACCTTTGTTCCAAATAAATGCTAACCGCTGCCCACACTACGATGATCCCCCATAGAGTTATATAATCATCTGGTTTTATTAAACTATTATCCAAGTAAATCACCCTCTATCCATATTTTTCATAAAATGATTTGCATTGTCTGCCATAATCATTTGAATTGCTTTTTGATCCCAGTTTCTCCTTTTTAACCTACTTATCAGCCCTTGCACATCGTCAGCGCTTTTTAACTTATCTGTAGGTTTAGAAAAACTGGTTCCCACATCATGAGGCTCTAAATAATTCATAAAATCAAATCCAAGTGCTACATGTTCCAAACCAATCAGATTAGCAATATATTCTATGTGATTAATATAATCATCGATGCTGGCTTGTCCTTTGTTTAGGAATCCTGCATATGCATTAAGACCGATTAATCCATTTCTTTCGGCAATTGCTTTTAGCTGCTGATCAGTAAGATTTCGATCATGATTGCATAAGGCTTTAGCATTACTGTGGGATGCAAAGATTGGATATTCATTTAAATGATAGATATCCCAAAAAGTCCTTTCATCTAAATGGGAGACATCAATAAGCCAACGAAGCTCCATCATCTTTTGCACCACAAGTTTTCCTGTACTTGTCAGTCCTTTGGCAATTTGTTTGTCTGCATTATACGCAGCACTACCACTTGCTAGGTCATTAATTTCATTCCATGTTAAAATACCAGTACGAAATCCAAGTTGATGTAGCTTATCGAAATAAATAGAAGTAGTATCTTTGGTCAATGGAGTTACTGCCTCTTTTAAGAAGCTCATCCCTTCTATACCTAAAAAGATATTTATCTTGTCCCTATTTTGTTTCATATCAAGTGAAGAGGTACATAAATGAACATGTTCAGATTCATTAAAATCCGCTAAAGTATGGGACACTAATTCATTGAAACGATCCAATTTATTTTCTCTATATTTAGGCTCAACCCAAATAACACAAATTAATGAATCAATTTGATTACGCTTTAAAATAGGATAATGCCTAGAATCAAATACACTTCTTTCTCCCGCCTCCCTTCTAATAGCTATATCTGTCAATATATCTGTATGCAAATCAAATAGAGTCACTTAATTAACCACCCTTCAAAGTAAGCCCTTACATTTTCATATAGTATAAATTATTTCATAAAAGAAACCAACCTACTTTTAAAATAATCTTATGAATATCAGCAAAAAGTGCTTACATAGGGCAAAAGCCATTTGAAAAAGTTAGTTTAATTGTATGCTTATATATAATAATCAAAAATTGAACCGCCAACGTACTTGAATATGAACTACTTACATTTAAGTAGCCATTAATATCTTCCTTCATATACACATTCACTGTTTCCGTTATCGTTATAATTCCTATCAATTCATCCAATCAAAAGATTCCACTCTAAAGGACAAAAGCCCTTTCCCACCAAACTGAGAAAGGGTTGATAAACGGTCATATAAGATTGACGCTTTGAGATTTACTGGCTATTTAATTGTGTATAGTTTATCCATAAGCATCTCGTCATACCATATCTTCATTTTGAGAAAATAGATACCGATAGAAATGTCCTCGTATGGATTTAAATGGCACCTTTTTGCATCATATAATAGGTACTTGTTAATTATAGCTACATAAAACGTTCAATCATAGAGTCGCATATCTGTTTATTCTATAAAATCTTTAAATGTTATACTTCGACCGCTAAAGATGCTGACTTTTCTAAAATAGTTTGAAACATCTTATCTTATATGTTTACTATAATATTCAAATTTGTTCACGATTGTTTCATAATAACGTTTCTTTTTAAAACGTTTTAAATCTCCTACTACGTAAAATTCCTTCTTCGCTCTAGTCACGGCAACATTTATTAAATTCGGTTTCATACATGACCAATTTGCTGCTCCATCTGTCGCTTCATCTGTTCCTGTTACGAAATAAACAACATTAGCTTCTTTTCCTTGGAACGTGTGAACCGTTCCTATAGAAGTTTGCGACCATTTTTTAATATAAGGGATTTTCTTTCCTAAACGATTATTAACTAAAGAAATAAGCTCTCTTCTCACTGCGGTAAATGGTGTAATAACAAAGACACTTGGTGTTTCACCATCTTCTACTTGTTCAAAATGTTCCGCAATCTTTTCAACAATAAACTCACCTTGTTCTTGTACATATTGAGCTTGTTTTGTTGGACCTATAATATTATACCACTCTCCAGCACCAACGTCTTTTTTAGCTAATACCATTTTATTTTCATAAGCAATGTCATTTGCGATGGAAAACATCGGTTCGATACAACGTCGATGTACCCAAAGTGGAATACCAATTCGTTCTTTATTTTCTCCATCGCCTTTATACGTACCAATTGGATTCGCATGATCTGCCATTGTTTGGACAGATGCTGTTGGACCTATAAAATGTTCCGAAACATTAAACTCCTTTCGAACGTCAGCTAAGATCGTTTCATCTAATGTAACAACAGGTTCAATTTGAATTGGATCACCAACGACAATCGCTCGTTTAGAACGCCATAGTGCTCCAGCTGCTTGTTGTGGACTGGCTTGTCCTGCTTCATCAACAAATAAATAATCGATAAAGTCTGCATCAACACCTCGATACATTGAGCTAAAACTAGCAAATGTAGTACTCATCACTGGAAATATTAAATGCAATATTTTCCACATGCGTTTCACATTTGTTTTATTTTCTTCTATATTTAGATTAAGGGAACGTAAATTTTTTAACATGGTTATTGCTACTTTTAAATGGTCATGATTTTTATGTAAAAATACTTTATGCACTTTCAACGCCTTTAAAAATAACATTCCACGTTTAAAGTTCAATTCATGTGTTTGCCATAATATAGATACTTGTCGTTCATTATATGTACTCGGATCCCAAAATTTATTAGTAGATAATGTTACTTGCTCTTTTTCATATTTATTTTGTTTGATTGTAAGAGTGTTTAAGCGACTTCTTATATCTTTTTCTATCTTTTTAAGTTGTTCCAATCGCTCTTTACAAACATCATTTTCTTTCGTTTTTTGTATGATTTCTTGTAAAATATTATCTCTATTACTTCGAATACTCATTTCTTCTTCATCTTTTTTACCTGTTATATTTCTAATAAATTTCGTGAAGTTACTTCGTTTGGGTAAATTTTCTAAACGCTCTTTTAAATAGTTATTTTCTTTTTCTAAACGATCTATGTTCATTAATAACTCTTTTTGTTTGTCCTCTTCCTTCGCTATTTCAGTTGGGATATATTCTAAATTTTGTTCTAATCGTTCCCGTTCTGTCATTTCATCAATATATTCTTGTAACTCTTGAACATCCCGTTCTATTTCTTCCCGTAATTCATTAAATTCTTTTACCGCCTTTTCCCACGCGTCATTATCTAATGGTTGTTTTAGATATTCTAAATAGGATAATTCCTCTTCTGCGCTACTTTGTAGGCTATCACTAACTTTTTGAATGTTCTTTGATTTACCTAATGCAGCAGAGAACATTCCCCAAGCTTTCTCATTATCTAACAACTTTTCAGCATATGTAGGAAATAAATCTAATTGCTCGACTTCTTCTACATACGCACGGTCATATTCATAAAAGATATATGGATCAATACCCGTTTCATTACGTTGTTTTACCCGTTCTTCTTCAGTAGGCTTATCATTTCGAGAGATTTCGTCTAATAAAGGCAGTTCTTTCGAAATATTTTCAACCGCACCATTATTACTAGAAGCTACCACCATCGAATATTTCGCAATATTTTCATCCAATTCAAACATATTATATCCATATATTTTTCCATTCATTTCTATTTCTTGCTTCCCAACTTTTTGAAAAGCTTTCCTTGGATCTGATAGTGTTACCATTTGCATTGCTCGCTTAACGATTAATTGAGCAAATATATCTTGTAACAAAGTCGTTTTTCCTGTACCAGGAGGACCGTTTACGGAACTAATCGGTTCACCTGTTTGTAAGATGTGATTCACTGCAACTTGTTGCATCAATGATAATCGATGATTCACTGGAGATGGCCAACGACCTAGCGGTAAATTTTTTAGTGATAAAATGGATTCAATTGCCTCTCTATTTTCATCTACATTTACTTGCATATTAGTTCCTTGAATAAATCGAGCTAATGAATTGTTTGCCCCTTTTTTCAAAATAGATTGTAAGTCTTCAATATAAAAACTATTAAATTGATTTGGTTGTACAGTGGAAGACTTATTTAAAATGAAGCACTGTACATACGATCTTTTCTCGTTCGTCACGACATGAAAATATTTCGTAAACAATTGCTCCATTTTTTCTAATGTTTCACTATTTATTCCATTTTGAAATATAACTCGTACCTCTTCTTCCAATCTTTGTTTCTTTTCATTATATCGCTCAATAAAATCATGATACGAAATGTGGTTTAACCTTTTAATATCATCCACAATTAATTGTACATGTGGAATCTTTAACGAATCTTCAATGTACTCTCCCTTATCGTTCGTATCAAACGAAAAACTATATCACAATTGATTGTTTTTATTAATAATTTCTTCTTTATTTTTAAAAAAATGACGTAATAAAGTAACTAACTCTGTATTTGTATAATTGTTCATATAATACCTATATTGCACATTATCTTTTTCTGGATTGTTTAACATTAGTTCCTCATAACATTTCGATTGGGATAATGGTACAACACTATTAAATTTTCTCGTATTTTTTATCTTTTTACTATTTAATTTTTCCGTTAAAGAAGGTAGTTCACCAGCATTAATCAATTCTAATAAAGCCCAGCTTTCGATTACTTGTTTTACCATAAAGATATAATCCCTCTTTTTTGTTTATTGATAATTCATTCGCTATTCTTTAATAAATAGTATCTTAATTCATGTTCCACTTCAATCTTCTAGGCCCATTCTCAATGCTTCATTAAACATTACAACAGTAATTAGTTTATGTCCATAGTGTGCAAGAACTGTGCATGAGATAAAAAAAAGCCCTAAAAGTCATATGTTACCATGGCTTTTAAGACTCTTTATTATTTAGCAGGTAGTATTAAATATTATTATGTGGATGTATTTTCACACCTTCCATTTATTTTAGAGGTGATTCTGATGGAACTAATTTTTTACTGCGTGAGCTTAAAATCATCAAATAACTAAGTACGCCGAAAACCAACGTAATAAAGACGGAATGCATAAGGGTAAAAGATAGATTCAATCTAGTGGATACACTAAGTATTCCACTTGTAATTTGCAAGAGCAATAAGACAACTAAGCTAATCATACTATACTTAATTACTCGATAATTCCAGTAATGCTTGTATGCAGAATAGACAGTTGAACATATCCAAATAAATAGAATTACCGCTAAAAAACGATGTCCGTATTGAACGATTTCTTGGATTGTTTGGGGTATTATTACATTGCCCGCATCAAAAGGTAATACGGGAAGAGCTAGTCCTGCTCCCTCGTGGCGGACAAGTGCACCTGAATAAATAACAACATATGTAAAGGCTGTTAACCAATAAATATTCGTCTTCATCTTCTGCTCGATCACTAGTTTCCTTGCATCAAATTTATTATCAAATTCAAAAACTAACAATGCTAGCAATAAAACGGATGCATATGAAATCATAGAAATTCCAAAGTGCAATGCCATGATATATGGATTTTGTCCCCAAACCACTGCAGCCGCACCCATTAAAGCCTGAATAATTAGAAATACTACAGCGATAATGGCAAGCGGTTTTGTCTCTCTTTTTTTAACGTATATAGAAGACATAACGGCAAGTGCAATAACAAAAACGGAACCAAGCAATGTCGTAACTCTATGAAAGAATTCTATCAGCTTTTCTGGAGTTACATCGGATAACTTAACAAGTTCCCCTTCACAAAGAGGCCACGATGTTCCACACCCATCTGCTGAATCAGTCTTTGTTACCAAAGCGCCTCCAAATACAACGATAGTCATTGAAATAACAGCTAAAACTGCTACTATTTTTATATATTTTTTCAAAATAATACTTCTCCTTGACATTAAAGTTATTGTATAATTTCTAGTTGTTTCAATAATGAAGATATATAGATATTGTCTTGACTAATTAACACAGAAAAAGCCAATTTAACCGTATCTAATGAACATAACTTTCTATTCATTAAGAAGTCTTAGGCAATACAAACCGTTCCTTATGAGTAGACAGAAAATTATTCAATTTCCTATCGCTTTGCATCATATATCCCAAATCAGTATAACACAAAAGGAAATGTTACTGGTAAATAGGTTTTTAAGTTTTGTATTTTGTCATTTTTTATTCTCTAATAAGTCACAAATCAAGAGTTAAAGTAAAGTTGTTGAACAATATAAGCTCGCCTATATTATAAACTTATACATAAAAAGCACCTTCTCGTGGAAGATGCTTTTTAAAACTGTTATTTTATATTTTTTAGTGGGGGGGCATGGTGGGAAACATATTAAATTGAATTCTTTCTAACGTTATACAATAATTCAAAACCCTTCAAATCAAACTAAACCAACTACTCCCACCCAGTACTTCGCCAATACAATATGGTGCAATATCGTTGATATGAAAGGACTTCACGAAATATCAAAAACAATAAAAACATATAAATTGATATAAAGTGTGCCACGGATTTTAATAAATAGGAAAGCTGGGCTGAAAGATCATTTCAGCTTTTTCATTCATTTTAAAGCATGATATTTGAAAATATTCAAAATCGACTTCTTACAATAAATCAAAGAACGTGTTACTGAAGAAAAAAACGATGGTGTAATTTTTGATTTCAACAAACCAATTGCTCCCAACGGACATGATTTTTAAACGCAATTGTCCAAACAGCCCAATAAAGGCTGTCCAGTGCGGCGGCGTGCGAAGCGAAATCCGACGTGCTGGGCCACGCCTTAACCCCCCGTTTCTAACAGGGGGATAGAAAAACAATAGGAAACTGTTCCAAATTCCAATAACATCTGATGGCACAACGGTTTGGAGCGGATGACAGTGATGTCAAATTATTAATGCTAGTTGACAACATATAATTAAGAAAATGTTATACATGAATCAAAGATTTTAGTGTTAAGAATTCAAGGAAAGCACCC
>Ga0079226_10002802_pt1 | contig 13417 bp, 11 predicted proteins | sample Poulit2014_FD_76345 | JGI IMG/M metagenome (GOLD analysis project Ga0079226, IMG submission 76345) | Agricultural soil microbial communities from Georgia to study Nitrogen management - Poultry litter 2014 | ecosystem: Environmental > Terrestrial > Soil > Agricultural land | place: USA: Georgia... | reverse complement strand
GAGAGCGAACTGTGCGGGCTCACGGGCATCGCGGACGTGGAGGAGGCGGCGAAGACCTTGGCCGCTCGCACCGGGACCACAGTGGTCGCCAAGCTCGGGGCCGACGGGGCGTTGCTGTGCACGGGCGGAGAGTTGTGCCGAGCATCCGCCCCCGCAGTGACAGCTCGGGACACCACCGGCGCAGGTGATGCTTTCAACGCTGTGTTCCTGTGGGCACTCAGCCAGAACCGCGACTTCGCCAGCTCTCTTCAGACGGCAGTGTCCACGGCGTCGCAGCTAGTCGCCACGCAACCGCATGAGCGTGACGCACATTTGCAGGCACTGCGCGCCTAAGGAAATAACCTGCCCCGTTTTTGACGTTCAACGATGAGGACGGGGGACGTCTTGCAGTTGTAAGTAGTCAACCCATCACGGAAACGACGACCCAACGGACCCGCGCACAGCGAATCAAGGGCTGATCCTTTTTCGAGTCACTTTCGCGATGTCTCGTGAAAAGGCGTCAAGCCTGGGGTCGTCGAGGCTGCTTTGCGATGAACAGACGCGGGTTAAGATCGCGCAGGTGGTACTGGCCCACACGGCCGGCGCGTGAGATTCGTTCAAGGGGGCCCTCGTGTGCTGAACCGTGTCCCTACAGGAACCGTGCGAGGAACTCCTTGGTACGGGGATGCTCGGGGGCGTCGAGCACTTGCTCCGGCGGTCCGGACTCGACCACCATCCCGTCAGCCATGAAGATCACCCGATCGGCGGCCTCCCGAGCGAAGGCAATCTCGTGCGTCACCACGACCATCGTGGTGCCTGCTTCGGCTAGTTCTCGCATGGTCTGCAGCACGTCACCGACCAGCTCTGGATCCAGCGCCGAAGTCGGCTCATCAAAGAGCATCAGCGTCGGCTCCATGGCCAGGGCCCGGGCTATGCCCACTCGCTGCTGCTGTCCACCCGAGAGCTGACCGGGGTATGCCTTCTCGCGCCCTGCGAGCCCGACCTGCTCAAGCAGTTGCTTGGCCCTTTTCACTGCATCAGTACGAGGCACCCCCTTCACACCCACTGGACCTTCGATGACGTTTTCCAGGACCGTCATGTGTGCGAAAAGATTGAACTGCTGGAAGACCATGCTGATGCGTGATCTATTGCGAGCGAGCTCGGCGGCAGGGAGCTCATGCAAACGCCCATTGCGGACCCTAAAGCCGACATCCGTCCCATCAACCATTATTCGGCCCCCATTCGGCCTCTCTAGGAAGTTGATGCAACGCAGCAAGCTCGATCTCCCCGAACCCGACGGCCCCAGAATTACTACGGTCTCAGACTCGTGCACATCGAGATTAATGCCCTTGAGGACAAGTTCGGCGCCGAACTGTTTCTGTACATTCCGGGCCGAGAGAATCAGATTTTTAGTGCTCATGCGGTCCGCTCCCGAGCGACGAGTGCCTTAACGGTTCTCATCCGGCTGAACATCTCGGCCCACTGCGACGGACGCTGGTTGCGGTCCGAGCGTCCGTATTGGCGTTCAATGAAATGCTGTACCACGTTCAGCAGAGAGGTGATGATCAGGTACCAAATACATGCGACGATCAGCATGGGGATCGTCTCGAATGTCCGGTTGTAGATCGCCTGCACCGAGTACAACAGGTCGGAGAGAGCGATCACACTGACCAGGGCCGTGTTCTTGACCATGGAGATCACTTCATTCTCCGTAGGCGGGATGATGAAGCGCATTGCCTGCGGGAGGATGATCCGGTTCATGATCCGCGTCGGTGGCATGCCGATGGACTCACCAGCCTCTCGCTGGCCGTGGTCAACGGAAAGCGGGCCGCCACGAATGATCTCGGCCATCAACGCTGCCTCATTGAGCCCCAGGCACAGCACTGCCGCCATGAACGCGGTGACTACCTGATTCATCGGAACTTCGAAGAACGAAGGGCCACCGAAAGGGAGACCGAGCACGAGTTAAGGGAATAAAACCGAGATGTTGTAGAAGAAGATCAGCTGGATTGCGGTCGGGGTGCCTCGGAAGAACCAGATGTACCCTGCGGCGAACGAGCTGAGCACCGCGTTCGTGGAGATACGGAAGGTCGCCAAGATGACGCCCAGAATCATTCCCATCGTCATCGCAATGACGGTGAGCGTCAGGGTCATCAACAGGCCCTTCATCACGGAACGTTCGAACGGGTATGTCGCAACGACGTCCCAGCCGAACCCCGGAGTCGTGAACAGAAGGTAGACGATCTAAGCTAGCACGAGTAGGACAAGGCCAGCCGCTAACCATCGACCCGGATGCTCTTTCCGGACAGCTGATTCAATGTTGATCTCGGATGCGGTGGTGCTCATGGATCACTCAGCTAGATTGATTCCGGGGCCATCCAACATATTGCCCTCCAGGCCCCACATGGCCATAACCTGTTCGTAGGTACCGTTCTCATGAAGGATCTCGATAGCCTCCAGGAACACGTCCGCCATCGGAGAGTCCACTGGGACCAGCAGGCCCTGGTACAGATCATCGAACCCGTTCGACTCTCCGACCCCGGCCAGTTCAAGTTCACCATCCGAGTCCTCGACGAAGTACGTCAAGGGCGCCTGGGAGGAGAAGAACGCATCGGTGCGTCCGGACTGCACCGAGAGTACTGCACTGGGCTGATCTTTGAAGGAGTTCACATCGATAGCATCGTCGCCGCCCTCGACACAGGCTTCGGACTGGGTGTTGATGACTTCCTCGGCCGAGCCTCCTGCCTGCACGGCGATCGAAAGTCCACACACCGTGGTCACGTCAGCGATGTCGTTCGGGTTGCCAGCGGGAACGGCGAACACCACGAACTCCTGAACCCAATCCGCGAACGTGGTCTGCTCCTGACGGTCGGGGAAATCGCCGACTGGTCCGAGGTGGAGGTCATAGCGCCCGGCCTCGATGCCCACGAGCGCACCGGAGAGACCATCGACCGCCTCATGCTGGATGGCCACGCCGAGCACCTCTCCAAGCGCCTCACCCATGTCGGCAGAGGCGCCGGTGACGTTCCCGTTCCCGTCCACTTCGGTATAAGGGGGAACATCGCGCAGGGGATAGCTGATCTCGAGCAGCTGCTGGGTCTGCAGCGGTACCTCGTCCACGGCGACGTCGGCCTCGGCGGGCGTCGCGCCGAGGAGATCCTCGCCCAGGAGCTCGACGACATGCTCACCCGGCGCCGTGCACGCCCGCACGTCACCGCGGTGGCGGACGATGATCGTTCGACGCTGCTGGGGGCGGCGGGACTTCTGCTGTCCGCGACGTTCTCACTGGACGTGGATCGGTGAGCGCGACCTCCCGGCGCAGCACCTCCACCGCGAAGCCCAGTTCGATCCGCTCCTGCTCGAGGCGGTCCCCGGTCGCGGCGAGTTCGTCATGGAGCTCCTGTTCCGCCGGAGTGAGCTGCTCCAGGGAGACAGGAGGCCGGGGCCCGGCAGAGACCACGAGGTCGCGGTGCGTCTCGAGCGCCGCACGGTCCATGAGCACGCTGCGCACCCGAGGGTGATGGTGGCGGGCGCGGTCGAGGATGCGGAAGCCGTCGGCGTCCAGGTCTCCCCAGTAGAGGATCGGGGCGGAGGCGATCCACGGCATCGCGAGCAGCTGGGGCACCGAGTAGCCGGTCCCGCTGAGCGCGACCGTGCCGGGGAGGTCCGGCAGCACCTGCACCGTCTCGGCGTTCTCGCAGATGATCACCAGGCGAGGGCGGAGAGGCTGCACGCCGAGCTCGGCGAGGGCGATCCGGGAGGCGCGGGGGAAGCCGGGCAGAGCGGAGGAGGCCCCGGCCCGCAGCGCGGGGTCGAGCACCAGAAGATCATGGAACACCGGCTCCGGGGCGAGGCCCAGGTCCCCGGAGCCGTCCGTACGCCCCGCGGCGACCAGGAGGGAGACGATCGCACGGTGCTGGGACAGCCATTTGGTGTGCATCCCGGGCAGCGGAACCTGGCGGATCCTCACCCCGGAGCGGGGATGGGCGAGGAACCAGGTCGCGGCGCGGATCGCGAGGAGGGAGTCGTGCGGGGGCATGTCGAGCCAGCGGCTGCGCTGACCCGCGACGGCGGAGGCGACCTCGGCGCGCAGCGCCGATGCACGGTCCTCGTCGGCCCCGCCCTCGCTCACCACCCCCGCCAGCGCGGCCGTCGCCTCCTCCACCCGAGCGGACAGCAGGTGCCAGGTCCGCGCCGTCCGCTCTCCGGCGGCTCGGGCGAGCAGGTCCGCGCCGCGGCGTTCCCAGCGCACGGGGAGGTGCTGGGTGCCCAGCTGCGCCCAGCGCCGCTCCTGCCAGTGCGCACCCTCGCGCAGCATCTCCGGTGCCGTGCGCCACGACTCGATCCAGGCGGAGACCGCGGCGGGGTCGCGGAGCGCGGTCTGCGCGGTCGGCGGGTGCAGCGGCTGCGAGAACGTGGCGGCCGACGGGTCCGCGAGCCAGGACGCCAGCGCACCGTCCATCCGTCGCCCGAGTGCGCTGCGCACCTCCTCCGGACTCCTCACGAGCGCTCCTCGCCCTCAGGGCCGGGCGCCGCCGCGTCCGCCCCGGCCCCGACCCCGGCCTCCGCCTCGGCCTCGGTGAACGACACCGCGGCGACCGTGGACCGGTGGGTGGCCGACTTCGAGACGACCGCCGCGCCGCCGACGTACTCCTCGATGGTCTGCAGCATCTTCAGCGGCGTGGCCAGCAGCAGCTGGAAGCCGAAGGCGCGGAACACCTCCAGCCCGGCGCGGGTGAAGTGGATGTCGGTCTTGTCGAAGGCCTCGTCGAGCACGACCGTGCCGTAGGGCGGCTCCCCGTCGGAGCGGTCGGTGATCTGATACCGCAGCGCCGCGGCGAGGCAGAAGGTCACCAGGCGCTGGCGCTGCCCGCCCGAGCGCCCGTCGGAGCCGCGATAGATGTCCAGCACCTCACCGGACTCGTCCAGCTCCCGTGCCACGAACTCGACGTGCAGACGGGTGTCCAGCACGCGCCGCCGCCAGGCCACGTCGGCCGGCTCGGCCGAGCCCAGGCGGCGCAGCAAGCGATCCATGCGCGCGAACCGATCCTCGGTCTGCTCGGCGGCCTCCTCGCTCTGGCCGAAAGCGCCCTGCGTGATCGCCAGGAGCTCGGCGAGGAAGTCCGTGACCTCGTCGGTGTGCCGCTGCCGGGCCACGAGCGTGAGCCAGGTGCGCCGTTCGGTGTCGAAGGGGGTCGCGCGTAAGGAGTCGTTGACGGGGGCGAGGCGGTGATGGACGTCGCGGATCGCCTGGCTGATCACGGAGCGGAGCTGGCCGACGTTGTTCTGCGACTGGGTGCGCAGCAGGCGGCGGAATTGGTCCTCGAACTCCGGCAGTCGGTCCGATTCCAGGCGGGAGAGGATCGCTAGGAAGTCCGGTGTCGCCTCGAGCGCGTCGACGAGGTTCGCGGAGCGCTCCTGCCAGCGCCCCAGGTAGGCGGTGCGCGCCTCCGAGAGCTTCGACTCGCTGCTGCGCAGCGTCCGCTCGGCGGCGTTGAGCTCCGCGTTCAGCGCATTGTCCACGCTGCGGATCGCCTCGGGCAGCGTGGCGCGGGTCAGCCGGCGCGTGCCGGTCACGCGCGTCTCCAGGGCGGCGCGATGCTCCGGCGGCAGCGGGGCGAGCTCCAGTGCTCGCCGGGCCCTCTCGAGATCCTCCTGCGCCGAGGCGATCTGCTGCTCGAGGTCCCGGTGGGCATCCCGCGCCTGCTGATGGGCGGTGCGAGCGTCCTCGAGCAGCGCTTCTGCGCGGCGGTGGTTCTCCTGCAGCTGGGCGAGGTCGTGGTCGGCGAGCAATCGGGTGCGCCGCTGCTCGAGCGCGGCGAGATCCTGTTCGCCGGAGGCGCGGTCGATCGTCTCCCAGGCGGTCTCGAGCAGGCGGTCCAAGTCCCGGGACCTCGAGTCCAGGGCGGTGCGCCGCTTCTCCACCTCCGCGAGGGCCTCGTCGTGGGAGGCGAGATCGGCCCGGGCCTGCTCGAGCTCGCGTGCGCGCAGCTCGAGCAGCGCGAGGTTGTCCGTGCCGATCACCCAGCGGCTGCGGTCCTCGATCCGGAACCGGTCGTCCTTGACGTGGAGGTCCCGGGTCTTGATCTGTCCCGCCCGGGTGAGGGCGCGTTCGTGCCGGGCGAGCTCGGCGACGTCGTCGACCAGCACGTGCGGGAATCCGCGGGCGAGGCGGCCGCGCAGCCAGGGCCGCAGCGGCGAGTCGGCCAGTGACAGTACGGACAGGACCGAGCGCCCGGGCGGGTGCTCGTCCTGGTTGTGCCGGTGTTCGCGCACCCGCTCGTAGGAGACGCGGGTGCCCCAGTGCCGGCCCTCGACGGTGCGGGAGACCGTCTCGTACAGCCGTTCGGGGACGAGGATCGTGATCGCCAGGCCGTGCAGGAGACGCTCGACCGCGCCCTGCCACGGCGCATCCTGCACGTCCATCAACTCGCCGGCGAAAGGCAGGGACGACGGGGACTCCCCGGCCGCCTCGGCGAGCCGGTCGCGCACGGCGACGAGGGAGGAGGGCAGGTTCGAGCGGCGCGAGCGCAGCGAGCGGATCTCGCCGGTCAGCTCCTCGATCCGCGCGAGCGCGCCCTCCCGGGCGGCGAAGCGGGGACCGGAGCCGTCGCGGAGCCGGGCCGTCTCCTCGGCGATCTCGGTCTTCTCACGTCGGGCGAGCGCCTGCACGGCCGCGAACTGGCCGGCGCTCTCCGGTGGCCGGGCGTCCAGACGTTCGAGGGCGGGCAGCAGCCGCGAGCGCTCGAGGTCGATCCGCTCCAGGCGGGCCCCGACCTCGGTGAGATCGCGATCGAGCAGCTGCAGGTCGCTGCCTCCCTGGGCGAGCAGGGCATGGGAGGCCTCCCGCTCGGCCGCGACGGCATCGGACTCCGCGCTGGCGCTGCGCTCCCTCTCGTGCCGCGCCTCCTCCGCCGCGATCCGGGCGCGGTCGATGTCGTGCTCGGCGAGCTCGGCGAGGACCGTGTGCTGGAAGGCGTCCACGGAGTCCTTGAGCGCGGTGACCTCGTCCCGCTCCGCGCCGGCGGCGAGATGGGTGGTCCACAGCTCCCGCTGGGGCAGAAGGGTTTCGACCTGCAGGCGGGCGTCGACCACGGTGGCGTGGGCGTCCTGGAGGGCGCGGAACTGGTCGACGGCCTGGTCGGCGAGGTCGAGCGTCGGCGGGGTGTCGAGCATGAAGTCCCGCAGCAGGCCGTCCAGGGAGGTGAGCGACTTGGCGGACTGGGTGCGGTGAAGCAGGCGCTGCGCCGCCTCGGAGCCGATGCCGGTCTCTCGCCGCAGCCGCACCCCGAATTTCGTGTACGTGTCCTCGGCGACCAGCGGGGACAGGGCGCGCTTCAGCCGTCGACGGTCGATGCCCTTGAGGGAGGGCTCCAGCACCTCGGCGAGGGTCACGTCCCGGTCGAACAGGAGGTAGGCGGTGCGCAGGTCGGCCGCGGCGGCGGAGCTCCCCGCGACGTGCAGCACCCTCACCGCGGTGACGACACGGCCCAGCCCGTCCTCGAAGCCCAGCGCGATCCCGGAGACGGTCGCGGCGGGCCGCAGATAGCCGGGACGGAGCTCTCCGGTGGCATCGTCGGCCTGCTTGCGGTAGGCGCCTCGCACATAGCTCATGGGGGTACGGTCCCGGTCGCCAGTGGGCCCGTCCTGGGCGGCGGCGTTGAATCGGGTCTCTCCGGGCTTCATCAGCACGGCGCTGATCGCGTCGAGGATCGAGGACTTCCCCGAGCCGGACTCCCCGGTCAGCAGCAGCCCGTCCCGCGGCACCGTCAGCTCGTGCCCGCCGTGGAAGGTGCCCCAGTTGTGCAGCTGGAGGCGGGAGAGGCGCATCTGTCCTGGATGGGGGACCCCGCCGGCCGACGAATCGGTCGCCGGCGCCGTCGGCCCGGCACCCGCGACGAAGGGCCCGGCGGTGTCCGACGGGACCGACGGCCAGTCGGTGATCTGCGGCTGCGTCATCGCGCCTCATCCTCCTCGACGACGTCCACGTCGGTCCTGCCGGCGTCCTCAGCGGCAGCGTCCTCGTCGGCACCGTCGGCCGGAGCGGACCCCGCACCATCTGTCCCCGCACCGCCCGCCCCGGCACCGACCGCCCCGCCGCGCTCGTCGCGCAGGCGCTCGTACTCCGCCTCGATCCCGCCGATCTCGTCGGCCGTGAGGATCAGGGCGAGCACGGAGGAGATCTCCCAGCGCTCCTCGGTGTCGGTGGGCAGCAGCAGCGACCACTTGATCATCTTGTTGATGCTGGCGAGCAGCCGCTTGCTGAACTGGGCCTCGTCGTTCCCGCTCGAGGCGGCGTAGGCGCGCATGTGGGCGTCGAGCTCATCACGGCCCACGACCGCGCGCTCCTGCTGGGCCGAGGCCTGGAGCAGGAGATGGCGCAGGTGCAGCAGCAGGGCCGAGTCGATGAACGTCAGCGTGACCGAGCGCAGCACGCTCGGCACGCTCACCTCGGCCTCCGGAGCCGGTTCGAGGTTGCGGGTGAAGGCGACCTCCGCATCCGCGTCGATCGCGAGCTCCAGCAGCAGGTCGCCGAGGTGCCGACGGATCACGGGTTCGTGGGCGAGCAGCGCGGACCACAGCTCCGGGGTGCGCCGCTGCGAGAGGTAGGGGCCGCGCAGCAGGGCCACGAGGGTGCGGCGCACCACGAGCGGCAGGGTCCCCGGATCGCCAGGCCAAAGCAGCACCCGGTCCTCCTCGACCCCGGCGGGGTCATGGATGGGACGTGCGAGCTCGGTCACGTCATCTCCTTCCGACGGGGCGGGTGAATCGGTACGCGGTGATCAGCGCTGCGCGCTCGCGGGGCCCGGCATCCGCGGGTTCCGGTGATGGGGGGCCCGCGATGCTCCACCGCACCTGCTCCGTGCCCCGGTCGCCCGACGCCTCGAGCACGGCCTCGCCGTGGCGCTGCGCCAGCACCAGCAGCCCGACGATCGAGGCGAGACCCTGGGTCGCCGGATGCTCCGCGAGGACATCGGCGATGCTCGCCTCGGCGCGCCGGGTGAGCACCTCGTCCACCGCATCGGTCAGCTCCGCCATGTCGATCTCGGACTCGCGGATCGTCGCACGCAGCGCCTCGAGGTCCAGCGGCTCCGGCTCGGCCGGCTCGAGGGAGTCCTCGGCGGTGGTCTCGGAGGGCGAGAGCAGGCGCAGCTGCCCCACCGAGTGCGGGACGAATCCGGCTGGGGTGAGCTCTACGCCGAGGCGCGCGTGAGGCTTGACCTGCGCCGCGATCGTCAGGGCGAGCCGCTGCGGGCGGCGCAGCCGGTCGGCCAGGGCGCGGAACTCCTCGAACTGTCGGGAGCGGACGAACTCCCGCAGCGATCGGGAGAGGTCGATCATCGCGTGGCGCACCTGGTGGGACTCGCTCTGCAGACGGCTGAGATAGCTCTGGAGGTAGGCCAGACGGTCAAGTCCGAAGCGCGTCGCGAAGGGCCGGGCGACGAGCGCGTCGACGGCATCGTGGAAGCGCTCCTCCTGGACGGGATCGATGAGCATGGCGTGGAAGGCGCTGAAGGAGCGCCCCGCCTCGGAGCCCTCGATCGCGTCGACCCCGAGGAACAGCTGATCGAGGATCTCGCCCTGCGGCCCGTCGTGCTCGACCAGGTCCAGGCGGAGCCGACGGTGGAGACGTTCGAGCTCGCCCCGCACCCGCGCGAAGTCCGAGGGGACGTCGAGGGCGAGCGTGTAGAGCTCCTCCGCCATCTCGACCGCCTGAGCGGTGGGGATCGGCTCGGCCCCCAGCTCGAGCACCGCCTCGATCTGCGCGGCGATCCGCTCCTGCTCGGCGCGCAGGGTCTCCACCCGGTGGGCGGTGTCCGGATCGGTCTCCTGCGCCAGGGTGCGCAGCCGGTCCGTGAGCAGGCTCAGGCGGGAACGGGTCACCGCTCCCTGCGGGGTGTGCAGCTGGTCCAGCATCCGCAGCGCCCCGAACGCGTCCTCGGTGAGGGAGAACTCCTCGGTGCGCTCCTCCCGCGCGGCCCGACGGCTCAGATACCCCTGGTCCACCCAGGTTGCGCAGTACTGCTGGGCGCTGCGGGGGAGGTCCACGCCGTGCAGGCGCAGCTCCTCCAGATCGCCGGTGAGCAGGTCGTAGAGGTCCGCCGCGGTGCGTGAGCGCTTGTCACCGGCGAGATGCTCGGCAAGCAGTCCGAGCGTGAACGGCGCATGATCCGTGCGCAGCAGCGCCAGGACCCCCTGGCCCTCGAACAGCGCTCGGTTCTCGAGCGCGCGGGAGAGACCTGACATGCGGGCTCCCTCCTCGTCACGATCGGGGCCGCCCGGCGGCTGCGGGGCGGTGCGGCGGGATACCGGGCCCAGCCTACGGAGCCGGACTGACGGATGGGCGATCCGGGGCGGGGCGTGCACCCCATCAGATGCTGATCTTCCGTAGAGACTTGCGATTCATAGCAGCACTGACTATGGGATCTGAGCATGTGCCTCTCGAGGCTCCTGGAGCGCCCGATTACCCTCGCGATCGAGCAATCACTCGTGGTCATCAGGGCTTCCTCACATGGCAGTGATGTGCCGATCCGCCACGCGGACGACGTGACGACCCTGGATCAGGGCTCCGTGCCGCCTCGGAGGCGCTGCTCCTCGCCGTGAGGACCTTCCGGGGCCCGGCGGAAGGAACTGATCGCGGTGCTGGAGGACGATGCCGAGGATGACCTCAGCCCTCTGCGCATCGCGCAGGTGCTCCACGGGGAGGGCCGCGACGACGAGGCGCTGGAGTGGATCGAGCACGGGCTGGAGGCCGACGGTCCGGCACCGGCGCGGACTTCACCCGGTGGCGGGACCGTGCGCTCGCTGTCCTCAAGGACCCCTCCATCAGGGCGCGTTCGACGAGGTCGACAAGCACATCCACCGGCTGAGGGAGCACAACCGTCGCCGGCCCGCCCTGCAGGACGAGTTCACGCAGGCGGGGCTGCCGGTGGGGTGAGGGACGCGTCCTTGACCTACATAGCATTCCAAAGGGGCGTACCACGCCACCCCTCGGGGGCGCCCAGGTGCGAGATCGGCACAGCGGGGACTGTGGGGAACGTGTCCAGGACCGCGGGAAGCATTCTCGTGTTCCCGACCCCGAGCCGAGTGAGCAGATGCTGGACCAGGGACAGCTGCCCGAACGCGCGATTCATGGTGGGAGCGAGCTCTGTGAACTGCGGGACGCCGTTGCCCGTCGGGAGCTTGGGAGTGAGAGCGAAGACCCTGTTGAAGACGCGGCCATGATGCGCCGCGTAGTTGCGCAGGATGTTCAGCGACTTGAGCCAGGACTCGAGCTGCGGTGCGCTGATCTCGATATCACGCGCCACTGCGGCGCGAACCGGCTGCGGGGACATGCCATAGAGGTGGGTGAGCTTTCCCCAGTCCAGGATCTCCACCGCGGCCCAGATCGGAAGGCGCCCTCCGTACTTCGTCCTGTGGTGGTCGACGAAGTCCTCCCGAGATCGAGCGAGTTCTGCAGCGTATTGCTCGCTCCACATCGAGTACCTGGAGGATGCTGCTGTGCTCCCGGGACGCCGGGCACTCGGGCCGAGCAGGTCCGGACGCAGGTGGATCAGCGGATCGATCTTTCCGAGCTCATGACCAAGCCGGGCACGGATGGAGAGTTCGATCGGCGCGAGTACGGCGAATGCGGACGACCGCAGCCTCGCGTCGAAGTCGTAGAGTGCGACGACGTCATGCAGATCTGATCCAGGGAAGAACCTGTCCGCGCGGCCGTTTCCATCGGCTCGCATCATCCGGAACGGGTACCAGTACCCGGAGAGCCTGTAGTAGCTGACCTCTCGCAGGCGTGTAACTGCCCAGTGGCGGTCGTGGATCCTCATGCCCCGCTCGGCAAGGATCTCCACCTGCTCGTCGTAGCTCCTGTAGACCTTCGCGGCACGGCGCTCGGTCATGCCCGTTCCTCCGATGCCTGCATCGGTGACGACCCTGGCCTACATGATGAAGACCGGCCCTGGACCCTTGCGGGCGGAACCGGTCGTGATGGTGCCAGTGTAGCGTCTCCGGCGACACCGGACAGCTGGCTGTGGATGTCGGCCTCCGCACTCCAGAGAGTCGTTGCTATGGGAAGGCGAGGCGGGCGGTCGAGCGTCTGCGGCCTGGTCCCGGAGCGGCGTTCGGGGAGATGGACCTCGGGCCTGGCTCCGTTCACGACGACAGCTCCAGCTCCTTCGCCACCAGCTGCGGGAACTCCTCGATCGATTCCGGCTCCACGACGCTCACGTCCTCGCCAGCCGGCGCCGCCATGCGCCACCGGATGATGCCTTTGTGCTCGCCCTTCCACAGGATGACCGCTCCGCCGCGCCCGGTGGGGATCGAGAGCATCGGGTTCGTGTCATCGACCTCGATGCTGTCCTCGAGCTCGGGGTGCGCGTCGATGAGCAGCTGGTGGACGCGGTCTCGTTCGAGGAGCCGCTCGAATCCGTCGATCGAGTCTCGGGTGGGGAACATAGTGCCTGCCTCCAATGCGGAGGCCGCGCCCTCTGCGCGGCCGGATGCCGGTCAGTGTGCCCGCGGGGACCGACATGTCGCACCACCTACGAGCGGGATGTGGACAGCGGGCGTCGCGAGAAGTGCGGTGGCGTGCAGCGACTCGTCCGCGCCTGCTGAGGCAACACTCGCGGCACCTGTCCATGCCCTCAGTTCTCGAGCAGTTCCTCGTGCACCGAATCGAACTCGCGCAGTGCCTCGTGCGCCACCGCGCGTTCCCGAGCACGCAGGGCGCGCACGCGCAGTACCTCGTCTCGCCGGAACCGAGTGTGGCTGCCCACCTTGAACGAGTCGATCTCACCGATGCGTGCCCACTTCATGAGGGTGGGCCGAGAGACGCCGAGCACGTCGGCTGCGACGGTGCTGGTGAGGTGATCGGGCATCCTGCCGATGGTGACCTCTCCGTCGCTCGCGATGGAGTGGAGAGTGCGCAGCAGGATCTCCTGGAGCTCCGCGGGCAACGCGGTCTCCTCCCCGTCTGCGGCGCGCAGGATGAGGGTGGAGCTCTTCGTGAACGGGGTGTCGCGGGCTTCGTCGACAGTGTGGTCGTTGATCGAGATCCGTTCGGCGGCCAGGGTGGTCGCTGCCATGGTCGGTCGCCGTGCGGCGGCGCCGGGGGCGTGCTGGAGCACCACCCTACGGGGGTTGCGCTTGCAAGTGCAAGGGTGTTTTGGCGTGGGTGTGCGCCCTCACTCTGCCTGCCCCGCGGCCCATGTGAATCCGAATGTCTCCCTTGACCAGCCCCACGTCGCCCTCGTGCCGTAAAGTCGCCAGGAGAAGCACCCAGGGGGAGGAGCGCGGTGAACACGCAGCTGGTCGAGGTTGACTCGGGGGCGATCTCGCCCGGTTCCCTGGTGGTGGTCCGCGACGAGACCTGGCTGGTCACCTCCGTGGAGGACACCCCCGATGGTCCGCTGTACGGCGTGCGCGGCGTGAGCGACTTCGT
>Ga0079226_10002801_pt1 | contig 13419 bp, 10 predicted proteins | sample Poulit2014_FD_76345 | JGI IMG/M metagenome (GOLD analysis project Ga0079226, IMG submission 76345) | Agricultural soil microbial communities from Georgia to study Nitrogen management - Poultry litter 2014 | ecosystem: Environmental > Terrestrial > Soil > Agricultural land | place: USA: Georgia... | reverse complement strand
TTTTGATCGTTTTAGATTAAGAATATTATTACATCACCAATATAAGCATCTCCCTACACGTGTAGGATGAAGAAGCATCAAAAAAACATTATCCAGACGGAAATTGCGACACTCCTGCGGGAGGAAAGGCATCGGTGAGACCCCGTAGTGCTTAAGCACACGGAGGCTCACCAGCCACCCGCGGAAAGGGAGCGATTTCCGGCTGGATAAGAGCATAACAAAATTGGAGCGAGCTTTTTCTTTTTCAGCTCCTCCAACATTTGACTTAGAACCTGTTTTCATACTTCTATTTGTTCTAATCTCCTTTGATTAAATGGCGTTAGGAGACGTACATCTTTGCGATTTCATCTTGCAGTTCGTGATCACGTACGTATTCATCATAACTTATTTGTTTATCAATCAGTCCAGTTGGTGTAATTTCAATAAGGCGATTCGCAATACTGTTAACAAATTGATGGTCGCTAGATGTAAATAAAATAGAACCTTTAAACTTCATCAAACCATTATTTAATGCTGTAATAGATTCTAAGTCTAAGTGACTTGTTGGTTCATCGAACAATAATACGTTCGCGTTAGATAACATCATTTTAGATAACATACAACGAACCTTTTCTCCTCCGGATAACACATTCGCTTTTTTGAGTGCTTCTTCCCCAGAGAATAACATTCTACCTAAGAAACTCCGTAAAAACGTTTCTGTTTGATCTTCTGGTGAATATTGTCTTAACCAATCAACTAATGGTAAGTCGTTATTTTCAAAGAACTTTGTGTTGTCTTTAGGGAAGTAAGATTGTGATGTAGTAACGCCCCAGTGGAATTCCCCACTATCCGCTTCCATCTCTCCCATTAAGATTTCAAATAATGTCGTTTTCGCTAGCTCATCTTTTCCAACGAAAGCTACTTTTTCATCTTTATTAATCGTAAAGCTGACATTATCTAACACCTTTTGACCATTAATTTCTTTTGTTAAACCATCTACTCGTAGTAAATCATTGCCGATTTCCCGTTCAGGACTAAATGCGACATAAGGATAACGGCGAGAGGAAGGTTTTATATCATCTAATGTAATGCTTTCTAATAACTTTCTACGTGAAGTTGCTTGTTTTGATTTAGAAGCATTCGCACTAAAGCGCGCAATAAATGCCTGTAAGTCTTTGACCTTTTCTTCCTTTTTCTTGTTTTCTTCTTTTGCCATTTTCGTTGCTAATTGGCTTGATTCATACCAGAAATCATAGTTCCCAACATAAATTTCAATTTTACCGTAATCAACGTCAGCGATATGAGTACATACTTTGTTCAAAAAGTGGCGGTCGTGTGATACAACGATAACGGTATTTTCAAAGTGTAATAAAAAGTCTTCTAACCACTGAATTGCCTGGATATCTAATCCGTTTGTAGGCTCATCAAGTAGTAGAACATCAGGATTACCGAACAATGCTTGAGCAAGTAATACTTTCACTTTTTGTTCGTTTTTAAGGTCGGCCATCTTTTGATGATGTAATTCTTCTTCAATACCTAGTCCTGTTAATAAGATAGCAGCATCTGACTCAGCTTCCCAACCATTTAATTCAGCAAATTCCCCTTCTAATTCTGCTACTTTAATTCCATCTTCTTCGCTAAAGTCAGGTTTCATGTAGATGGCGTCTTTTTCTGCCATTACGTGATAGAGGCGTTCATGTCCTCTTAATACAGTATCTAATACTTCTTCTTCTTCATAGGCGAAGTGATCTTGCTTAAGTACTGCGATTCTTCTGTCTGCAGGAATGGATACTTCCCCTTTTTGTGGTTCCACTTCTCCTGATAAAACTTTAAGAAAGGTAGATTTTCCTGCCCCATTTGCTCCAATCAATCCATAACAGTTTCCGTTATTAAATTGTAAGTTAACATCTTCAAATAACTTTTTATCGCCATATTGCAAGCTAACATCTATTACATTAATCATTATTGATTCCTCCGTTAAAATATCGTCTCAAGTAAGCTTAAGTGATTCCATCGGATTCGTCAATCTATAAACAAAGATGCAAAAATGGTACAATATACATACTACTGTAATTAAATGGGAGGTAAATATGCGACAAAATAATCATCGTTTATTGCAACTAAAAGATTTACTATTTGAAGAAACAGATGAAGAGCATGAACTTGATGTATATGAAATTAGAGAAAAGCTGATGAACCTGTTAGATGTAGATAAAATTGATATTCGAACGATTAAAAATGATATTGATTCATTGCAAAGTATGGACTTTGATATTGTACAGAACAGAAGAAAGTTTGGAAAAATATATTATAGTCATCAAACAAAATTATTTGAAACATACCAAATACGTTTATTAGTAGATGCCATTTTATCAGCTCGTTCGATCACACCAAATGAGAAACAACGATTAATAGATAAGTTAAAACAACTAACTTCTAAACGAATTCAGCGAACGTTGCCAAGTCCAGTCATGTTTAGTCAAACTGTGAACTTAGAGCACGAACAAATGAAAGTCGATATTGACCGAATTCATCGAGCCATATCTGAATCGAAAGTATTGCAGTATAACTATGGTGATTATAATGTAAATAAAGAGTTTACCCTACGACACCATGGCAAAACGTATTATGTAGAACCATACGCGCTCATTTGGCAAAATGACCTATATTATTTAATAGCAAAATATCAAGAAACGAATGAAATGCGTCATTATCGTCTCGATCGAATGCGCCATACAAAAATAACGAATGAGCTTTTCGTCAAAGATCGAACTTTTAACATACAATCATATATAGATGAAAGTTTCCAAATGTTTAGTGGAGAAGACATACGGATTACATTACGATTGCAAAATAAATTGTTAAATCCAATGTTTGATCGTTTTGGCTTAGAGGTAGATGTTAAGCCAGATGGAGAAGACCATTTCATTTTATCCACAAGGGCAAAAGCGTCAGCAGGTTTGTTAGGTTGGATATTACAATGGGGTCATGCGGCTGAAGTCCTGTCACCGAGCAGTTTAGTAGAAGAAGTGAAAACAGAAATTGAAAAAATGTTCGACACATATGAAGTTAGAGGGTAAAGGGAAGGGAATTTGTTTCACATACTTATTGCCTCTACGTAGCAGTGTTACGGCCTACTTATTGCATGGCGTGAGATTCCCGAGGGTTAACGTGCTTTTTCAGGAATCTCACTGTTCATGGGCCTACATGTTATACAACTGCTTAAAATCGTAATGGAATATAAAGTAGTTAGTTATTATCTTCTATTTTTCCTCCGATGGCTCTACTTCTTCTAGCACATCAATACCTAATGTCTTATATGGAACCTCAATATTAAAAGCGATTTGATTTGCCTCTACATCAAATTGTTCTACTGCTACTTTAAAGTTACTTTTGATATCCATATCAGTTACTTTGACATACACTTCCTCATCCCGTGGATTAATAACAACCCATTCAGGCGTCGGTAAATGCTTTTCTACGTACTGCATGATTTTTCGATTGGGTAATTGGAGTTGACCTACTGAAATGGACTTTTGTTTTAATACTAAATCTCCATTATCTTGTACGATTGGTTCGAAGTGGATAAGTAAAGGCACAGTAGAGGAAAATAACGGTAACTCCCCGAACAGTTGCACATCCTCATCCAAATGAATAGAATAGTCGTGATCCGTATTTGCTAAAAGCTTATCCAGATAAGCATTCACTAAGTTATTTAAATTTTGTTTTGTTGTCCGGACAACAAAATTAGAGCTTTGTTCTGTCTCATACTGTTCGCTAGCAATATCTAATTCCTTTTTGGGGATGGGAGAGTAAAGATATAAAGCCAAACCAACAAGGATAAGACCATTTATTAATAAAAGAATTAAAAAACGTTTCTTCCAATTTTTATTTTTTTCTTTTGGAGGTTGGTTCATTTAATTCACCTTCATTCGTCATGTAGTTAAGGATTCGTTCTGCCATTAGTTGATAACCAACATGATTAGGATGAAAGTTATCATCTGATAATAGCTCTTCGGTTGATCCTTCGAACACGTCTTTCATAGGAATATAATAACTATAATCATATTCTGAAGCCACGTCTGATCCGATTTGGTTCCAACTGTCTACAATATATTCAAGCTCTTCGATATCTGGGAAGTATTCAATAAAAGGGTTATAAAACCCGATTAAATAAATAGTTGCATCTTCATTTGTATCCCGTAATGTAGTAAAAATAGTATCAATCCGTTGTTCATATCTAATTTGTTCGGAAGTAAACTTATCAAGTGTCAGATCAGTAAAGTTATCTTTGAACACTTGCATGATATCATTTGCACCGATCGTAATGAAAATAATATCTGCCTTTTCGATGGCTCGATTCATATCCTTCTCTTCCTTTAGTCGTTGAAGTAACTGGTCAGAACGATTCCCTCTTTTTCCAAAGTTATCAATCGTGACGAGTTGTTCTTCTTGGTTAATCGTATCTTCTAAAATACCGACATACCCACCATTCTGTTCGTCATCTCCCACCCCTTCTGTTAAAGAGTCACCAATCGAGACGACATATAGGTCCCGTTTAAATATGCGTTGTATCGCTTTATTTACTTTATCTGAGAGAAAGTCTTTTAGAGGGTCTTCTTTCGTCATGACATCTTCAAATCCTGTCTCATTCGTATCCTTATCTTCGTCCACTTCTTCCTCTTCTACTCCCGTTTCATCCTTATTTGTGGATTCTTTTTCTTCTACTTCTTTTAACGTTTCAGTAGTCGATGTATCTTTATTAGAATCACTTTGTATAAAGTATGCTATTATGGCAATAAATAAAATCATTATGATAGATGAAATTAAAATGACTGGCTTTTTAATAAGAATCACACCTAATTTCTAATTATTATATATCTATTATAGAACATAAGGATGGTAAGTATAACTTTTCCTTCTCCATGTTTCCTAAAAAGTTTTTTGCTAAACATAGGCTATAACTTAAAGTAGAGGAAAGCAAAGAAAACACCGCCTAAAAAATTAGGCGGTGAAACATACTTACTTATCTATGTCTTTTTGCTACGATTTTTAAGACTGACGAACACGAAGAGCTTGTTCTACTATATCTTTTCCGCTTACAAGGATGCTCGATTCTTTGTATGAATCTGGTCCATCATTTTGTTCTGTCCATATGATTTTCGTGTTATTATAGTCATGCTGTTGACTGGATTCGTCTGTCACAACAGCATCAATGACGTCTTCTTGGTGGTCATTGAAACGAACAATGTTATATCCACTCTTACTAAGTTGGAAAACTTTTTCAAGCAATGCATCTGAACCAAGGACCGCGATAGTCTTTTGTCGTAACCCTTCACTACGATCGAAAGGTGAAGAGAATAACCATGTAATGGCATCATCTTCTGTTGTATCAATTGTTTTAATCCCTGTTGCAACGTTAATTGCTTCATCTAGTGTTTGTAAAATATCATCTAGTGATTCGATCCCAACGGAAAGTCGAACGAGTTCTTCTGTCGTACCACTTTTCTCTAAATCTTCTGCACTTAACTGTTGATGCGTAGTAGAAGCTGGGTGAATGATTAGTGACTTTGCATCTCCTACGTTCGCTACGTGTGACCATAACTCAATATTATTAATTAACTTTTTGCCTGCTTCAAAGCCGCCCTTAATGCCAAATGTTATAACGGATCCGTATCCAGAAGAGAAATACTTATTCGCTAATTCATGAGATGGATGATCTTTGAGTCCAGGGAAGTTTACCCAGTCAATGGCAGGATGAGCATCTAAATATTTTGCTACTTCTAAAGCATTGTTATTATGTCGTTCTAGTCGAACATGTAACGTTTCTAACCCTTGTAAAAGTAGGAATGCGTTATGTGGACTGATTGCTGCTCCTGTATCCCGTAACAATTGAACACGAAGACGAAGTGCGAAGGCGACAGGTCCTAAGTCTGCGAATTTTACTCCCCCATAGCTTTCGTCTGGTTCTGTGAATCCAGGGAATTTATCACTATCCCAATTAAAACGGCCTCCATCTACTACAACACCACCGATAGACGTTCCATGACCACCGATCCATTTTGTTGCAGAGTGTACAATAATGTCTGCTCCCCATTGGATTGGTCTAGCAAATTTAGGGGCAAATGTATTGTCGATAATTAATGGAATGCCGTGGTCATGAGCAATTTCTGCGACTGCCTCTATATCAAACACATTCAGACTAGGGTTCGTAATGGTCTCACCAAAAATTGCTTTTGTTTTGTCATTAATCGCTTCTTTTAGAGCGTCGTGATCTGTGCCGTCTACAATCTTCACGTTAATGCCAAAGCGAGGCAATGTGTGAACAAATAAATTATATGTTCCTCCGTATAAGTTACTGTCAGCGACAATTTCATCACCAGCACTTGCAACGTTTAAAATGGCATATGTAATAGCGGCCATTCCAGACGCAGTAGCAACAGCAGCTGTCCCATCTTCTAGCAATGCTACTCTTTGTTCAAATGCATCCGTTGTCGGATTCATCATTCTTGTATATATGTTACCTGTTTCCGTTAAACCGAATAAATTTTTGGCATGATCTGTGTCACGGAATACATAGGATGTCGTTTGATGAATTGGTACGGCACGAGACCCTGTAACAGGGTCAGGTTCTTGACCTCCGTGTAGTAAAATAGTATCTTTCTTTTGAAATTGAAACTTTGACATAATAAATTCCTCCTTAGTTAATAAAAACATTTTCTTTTCTTTATAATTTTCAAGAAATGTAACATCACTAGTTTCAGATAAGGAAATATAAAATCCCCCTTCTACAAAAGATAGAAGAGGGATGTTGTCGTTCGTTTCCTCCCCTTATCTTCCAGACGAACAAAGTCTGTAGGATTTGGCACCATAAAAAGTAAACACTATTACTTTTTTAGGTTGCTGGACTTCATAGGGCCTATTCCCTCCGTCACTCTTGATAAGAGATGTTCATATTTGAAATTAGAACCTATTATACATGGTCTAAAGGCAAAGTCAATAGCACAAAATAAGATTATGTATTTATTCAGATTATTATGACCTTGACTTAATGAGCGACCCTTTTCTTTTTTGGATTCGTATGGAAGAAGTCATATAAATAAAAAGGGATACCCAAATAAATGAGAATGTAATAATATGTGCCGTCGTAAAAGCCTCACCGTAAAGAAATACTCCAATAAATAACATTAATGTAGGAGCAATGTATTGTAAAAAACCAGACATAGATAAAGGAATGCTAATTACAGCCATCCCGAATAAGAGTAATGGAATAGCAGTTGCTACACCGCTAAATAACAAGAAGATATCTTTTGATAAAGTTGCATGACCGAATCCAATGCCAATTCCAAATGTGTATAACAAATAAATTAGTGCTATTGGTGTTACAAGTAAAGTCTCGATTGCAAGACTAAACACAGCGCTCACGTTCGCAATTTTTTTAAATAATCCGTATGTAGCAAACGTAATGGCAAGGGCGAAAGAGACCCACGGAAATGTGCCGTAATCAATTGTAAGATAAGCAACTCCAATACCAGCTAAAACAACAGAAAAGACTTGGGCCTTTGAAAGCTTTTCTTTGAAAAAGAACATGCCCAGCACAACGCTTATTAATGGATTAATATAATATCCTAAACTAGTTTGCACGACAAAGTCATGTTGAACCGCCCAAATGAACGTCAGCCAATTAAGGCTAATAACAAATGACGCCGCCGTAATAGTGAGCAGTACTTTTTTGTTTAGAAAAATTTCCTTACACTGTTGAATAAATAGAGAGCTTTGTTTCGTCATTAAAATATATAAAATCATAAAAACAAAAGACCAAATAATTCGATGTGCGAGTACAGCACCAGAAGGGACATTGTCTAGTAGTTTCCAATAAATCGGTAAGAATCCCCAAATTAAATAGGCGACGATGCCTATTATTATCCCGCTTTTAACCTTGCTATCGTTCATGATGTATCCTCATTTCTACCATTCTAATATGTTTTCGGTAGATTAAATGTAAAATGGAATTCCTATAAATGCAAAGATTACGTATTTTAGCCAATAACAACTTCCAAGCGCTTGCTTATTGGCTTATAATGGGAAGAAGAGATAAGCGTAGTTACTATCATAAAGGAGGAAGGAATGTGAAAAAGAAAAACTTTGAAACGATGGCAATACATGAAGGATATGATGCGAAGAAAATGTTAGGAAGTTTATCTACCCCTTTATTTCAAACGTCCACGTACGAATTTCAATCTGCCGAGCAAGGGGAACAGAGTTTTAAAGGAGAAGCGGATGGATTTATATATTCTAGGTTAGGGAATCCAACCGTCCAAGTATTGGAAAAAAGAATGGCGGAGTTAGAAGGTGCAGAAAGTGGATTAGCTTATAGTTCGGGAATGGGTGCTATATCTGCTGTATTAATCGCACTGACAAAAGCAAATGACCACATATTATGCTCGAAAGGTCTATACGGGTGTACGTTTGGACTCTTAATGATGATGAAAGATAAATATAATATGACCATAGACTTCTCTGATTTTGCGACAAAGGAATCGATTCGGGAGCAAATTACTCCATCTACAACTTGTATTTATATCGAGACGCCAATTAATCCTACTATGCAGTTAGTCGACTTACAATTAGTGGCTGAAGTAGCAAAAGAATTTAATGTTCCTGTTGTTGTAGACAATACATTTTCAACACCATATTTGCAACGACCAATCGAACTAGGATGTGATGTCGTTGTTCATAGTGCGACCAAGTACTTAAATGGTCATGGAGATGTTATTGCGGGAATGGCAGTTGGAACAAGTGAATTTATGAGTGAAGTTGCTAGTACAACGCAGAAAGATATAGGAGCTGTATTGGCACCTTTTGATGCCTGGTTATTGTTACGTGGCTTAAAGACATTGCCGATTCGAATGGATCGTCATTGTGATAATGTGGAGACAATAGTAGATAAACTGAAGAAGCTCCTAAAGGTATCACACGTTCACTATCCTAAGTATGCAGAAGGAGATATATTTAATAAACAGATGGAGCGAGCTGGTGGCGTTATTGCTTTTGAAGTCGATGGCGACACAGAAGTGGTACAACGCTTCTTGAACAAGTTACATTTTGTGAAAGTTGCCGTCAGTTTAGGCGATGCTGAGACACTCATTGAACATCCTGCAACAATGACACACGCTGTCATTCCACCTGAGGAACGTGTGAAAATGGGGTTACCTGATTCATTGATTCGCTTATCTGTCGGGTTAGAGAATTGGGAAGATATTTGGGAAGACTTGGAACATGCTTTATCGACATTTTCATAAAGAATCTTGAAATATGGTATTATATAATAAGGTTTACCTTAATAAAAAGCAATTGGCATATTATGAGGAGCGGTAGCCTATGCAAATATTAACCTTATTATTAGGATCCATTATGATAGCGAACTTTGCACTAGCGTTTACAATCATTTTCTTAGAGCGGAAAGATGTTAGTGCTACATGGGCTTGGCTGATGGTTTTATTCTTTATTCCAGTATTAGGTTTTATTCTTTACTTAATATTAGGTAGAAAGTTAAGTAGACATACATTTACATGGGATACTAAGAGTCGACTCGGCGTAGAAAAAGCTGTACAATCGCAATTAGAAGTATTGGAAAAGGATCAATTACCATATAAGCAAGATGTATTAAAGCAATATAAAGAATTGTATTATTTACATTTGAAACATAACGATGCTATTTATTCACAAAATAATAAGGTTGACTTATATACAGATGGTGCTGAAAAGTTCAATGCGCTGATTCGCGATTTAGAACAAGCAAAACATCATATTCATTTACTTTATTATATTGTCCGGCACGATCATTTAGGAACGAAGATCGCTAATGTCTTAATTAAAAAGGCTAAAGAGGGAGTAGAGGTCCGTTTCTTATATGATGATATGGGATCTCGCTCCTTAAGCCGAAGTTATATCCGTCGTTTAGAGAGAGCGAATATTCAAGTAGGAGCGTTTTTCCCACCGAAAATCCCTAAAATTAACTTTAAGATTAATTATCGTAATCACCGGAAATTAGCTATTATAGATGGTCATACGGGTTATGTTGGTGGGTTTAATATAGGGGATGAGTATTTAGGGAAATCAGACAAATTTGGCTATTGGCGAGATACACACATACGAATTCAGGGCGATGCTGTTCAAACAATGCAGACACGCTTTATTTTAGATTGGAATCAAGCTTCTCGCAATCATATAGATTATGATGAGATGTATTTTCTTGGTGGGGAACTTGGCGATGTGGGCATTCAAATTGTTTCAAGTGGTCCTGATCAACAATGGGAACAAATAAAGTATGGATATATTAAAATGATCTTGGCAGCTAAGGAGTATGTGTATATTCAGACACCATACTTTATTCCTGATGATAGCTTGATGGATGCTTTACGCATTGCAGCACTATCAGGGGTTAAAATTAAAATAATGATACCGAATAAGCCGGACCACATGTTCGTTTATTGGGCGACGTTATCTAACGTAGGAGAATTGCTTCAAGAAGGTGCTGAAATATATTTATATCAGAATGGATTTTTACATGCAAAAACAATTGTTGTCGATGGAAAAGTTTCTTCAGTAGGAACGGCTAATATCGATGTTCGCAGTTTTAGGTTGAACTTTGAAGTGAATGCCTTTTTATATGATGTGGATATAGCGAATCAATTAGTAGAAGCGTTTCAACAAGATATTAAATTATCCACGCAAATGACAAGAAGCTTATATGAAAGACGGTCAGTTGGAGTTCGATTTAAAGAATCAGTATCAAGGTTATTATCACCAATTTTGTAGGAGATGATGGATAGTGGAAGAGAAACCTAGTTCTAACTCACGCACGGTAAAAACAGCTCAAATATTTCCACCTGATGCAAATGCATATGGAACACTTTTCGGGGGGAAGTTAATGGCGCATATAGATGATGTTGCAGCGATTGCAGCTGTACGACATGCGCGCCAGTCAGTTGTAACAGCTTCAACGGATTCTGTTGACTTCCTGCAGCCTGTAAAAGTAGGTGATTCTATTTGTATTGAAGGTATCGTGACGTTTGTACATAATACCTCTATGGAAGTATTCGTAAAGGTTGTAAAGGAAAGCCTACTAACAGCAGAAGAAACAATATGTGCGACAGCATTTTTAACTTTCGTTGCTTTTGGTGAAGAAGGAAAACCAGCCGTTGTACCGAAGGTTTATCCTGAAACAGAGCATGAGAAGATGCTTTTTGAAGGTGCCGAGCTACGTCGTGAGCGCCGGAATGAGCGTCGAAAGGAATCACAGCGTATGGCAGCATTATTCGGAGCTGACTAAGGAAGGAGCGAAGAAAGTGACAATGGAACAGACATTTTTAGAAAAGTATGCAGAGTTAGTATTAGAAAAAGGCGTCAATATTCAACATGATCAAGCAGTTGTAGTGAATGCACCAATAGAAGGAGCTACATTCACACGGATCTTAGCAAAGAAGGCGTATGAACTTGGTGCCAAAAATGTTCATATTAATTGGGGAGACGATGAATTAACGAAATTAAAATATACACACGCATCAGATGCAGTGATAGAAAATTACCCTGATTGGCAAGCGCAAATGATGGAGTCATTTGCAGAAGATGACGCTGCGTTTATATCTATTCATGCGACAGATCCAGATCTATTACAAGATGTTGATTCTAAAAGAGTTGCAGCAGCAAGTAAAGCCGCTGGCATAGCATTGAAAACTTTTCGAGAATATATGATGAATGATGAAATAACATGGACAGTTATTTCTATTCCTACGACAGCATGGGCGGAAAAGGTTTTTCCAGAAAAAGCTGGAGAAGAAGCGGTACAAGCTCTTTGGAAAGAAATTATTCGCATGGTTCGGGTCGATGAACCTGATCCAATTCAAGCATGGGACCGTCATAATCAAGTATTACAACAAGCGTATCAGTATTTAAATGACAAGCAATATAAAGCTTTACAATTAAAAGCTCCAGGAACCGATTTGAAAGTTGGTTTGCCTCATCAGCACATTTGGCAAGGAGGAGCTGCCCAGTCACAAAAAGAAATAACGTTTAATCCAAACTTACCAACAGAAGAAGTATTTACGGCACCACATAAATATGAAGTAGAAGGTACAGTTTCAAGTACAAAACCATTAAACTATGGCGGTAATTTAATCGATGATTTTCAGCTAACATTCAAAAATGGAGAAGTGATTGATTATGATGCAAGACAAGGAAAAGAAATATTAGATCACTTATTACAAACAGATGAAGGGGCTAAGCGTATTGGAGAAATTGCTTTAGTTCCACACGAATCACCTGTTTCTCAATCAGGCTTAATCTTTTATAATACGTTATTTGATGAAAATGCATCCTGCCATATTGCACTTGGCAAAGCATATCCGACAAATGTAAAAGATGGAGCGGAGATGGATGAAGCAATGTTAGATGAACATGGTATAAATGACAGCATGGTACATGTGGATTTTATGATTGGATCGAATGAACTAGATATTGATGGCGTCTTAGAAGATGGCACAAAAGAACCTGTCTTTCGTAATGGAACATGGGCGCTGGACGTATAAAATAAAAGAAGGGAACTATCTCCATAGGAAAAGCTTATACTGTGGAGTAGTTCTTTTTTTATGTGATCTCATAGGAAAAGCAATAGTCGAAAATCCCGCAAGAAGCGTTCTTTGCTTCTGAGGAAATTGGGGCGTTGTCCATGGACGCAGTTAGCATAACAACATTACAATACTTTTTAAATTTAGTTTTTTAAAAATACGGATAGTTTGTCAAATGTTTAAAAGGCAATGATGAAATGGATTCAATTAACTAAAAATAAAGAATAATCAATTAATAGGAGAGGAGTAATATTCTTCTTTACTTTTACGAAAATGATGATTACAATATTCTTTATATCCAAATAAGAATTAGAAATACGTCCGGTAGGAAGGTGAATATTCGAATGGAAATATCCCTTTTATTTGTCATCATGTTAATCTTTGTGTTAGGAATCGGTTCACAATGGATGGCATGGAAGTTCAACTTTCCTGCTATTGTGGTCATGTCGATTGCTGGACTAATTGTTGGTCCATTTCTTGGTATTATGAATCCAGAGGAAAGTTTTGGTGCAATATATAGTCCTCTTATTTCAGTCGCTGTTGCAATTATTCTATTTGAAGGTAGTTTAAATTTAAGTTTTAAAGAGTTAAGAGGCTTAGGAAAGCCTGTTTTTCGAATATCAACAATAGGTGCGTTTATTGCCTGGATTTTAGGTTCATTAACAGCACATTATATAGCGGGATTATCTTGGGAAGTAGCGTTTGTTATAGGTGGGTTATTTATTGTAACCGGGCCGACCGTAATCATGCCGTTATTACGTCAATCCAAATTAAAGCCAAGGCCTGCCAAGATATTAAAGTGGGAAGGAAT
>Ga0079226_10002800_pt1 | contig 13421 bp, 9 predicted proteins | sample Poulit2014_FD_76345 | JGI IMG/M metagenome (GOLD analysis project Ga0079226, IMG submission 76345) | Agricultural soil microbial communities from Georgia to study Nitrogen management - Poultry litter 2014 | ecosystem: Environmental > Terrestrial > Soil > Agricultural land | place: USA: Georgia... | reverse complement strand
TCCACCAAGCCATCTTCATATTGCCATTGATGTTTTTCACCTTTGGTTTGATCATCCAAGGTTACGTTTAAACCTGGGCACAATACCGCTTTTGCACGCAGCAAATGCAGCAAGCGCGTCAACGAGAACTTGACCGAATCAAAAAACTGCGGATCTGGTGTAAAGCGCAACTCAGTACCCGTATTGCGTTGCCCACAGGTATCAACCACCTGTAGTTCTGTCGCCTTGGCGCCGTTAGCAAATTGCATTTGATGCACTTGGCCACCACGGCGCACCGTGACTGTTAACGCTTCAGCCAACGCATTTACCACCGCCACGCCCACACCGTGCAAGCCCCCAGAAAACCCATAGTTTTCATGATTAAATTTGCCGCCTGAGTGCAAAGTGGTAAGAATCACCTCCACACCGGGCAAGCCAAGCTCAGGATGTAAGTCCACCGGCATGCCGCGTCCATCATCCCACACACTAGCGGAGCCATCTTTATACAGGGTTACCACAATATTTTTGGCGTGGCCGGCAAGGGCTTCATCTACACTGTTATCAATAACTTCTTGTAATAAATGGTTGGGGCGGTTGGTTTCGGTATACATGCCAGGGCGTTTGCGCACTGGCTCCAAGCCGCTTAATACCTCAATATTCGAGGCGGTATAGGCTGTACTCATAACATCTCAATCAAGTTGTAGGCCGCAGAATTGTAACACCAAGGGGATAAAGGCAGAAAAACCATCAAAGGCGTGGCTGCCACCTAGCCCTTTGAAGGTATGGCAGTCTTGATAATAATCCCAGGCATCTTGCCAAGCCAAGGTTTCATCACCAGTTTGCTGGAGTAATAACACATTTTCTGGGCGCTCAAGAATAGGCACCTCATAGCTTTTTAAATCTTCAACCCAGCGCTGCTCAAATTCATAGGGCTCGCCCGTGTGGTAGTGAGTCACTGTGCCCACATATTTATCAAGCAAGCGCCAGGGCCGTACCGCTGGGTTAATTAACACAGCTCGTAAATTGTGCCTTTCTGCTAACCAAGTGGCATAAAAACCACCCAAAGAAGAACCCACCACAGCAATATTTTCTGTGTTGTGCACTGTGCTATCTAGCAGCGCCATGGCTTGGCTTGGACTCTCGGGTAGCTGAGGCACAAGCAAACGCTCTTCTGCATCATGCTGAGCGAAGTAAGCTTGCATTAATTGCGCTTTAAAGGAAGCAGGTGAGCTATTAAAACCATGCAAATACAGTATTTTTTTATTGCTTACGGCCATAAAACCCCACCCATTGGCTGATGATTTAAGGCCTATACGTTAACCATTCACTGTAACTTTGTACAGTGGCAAGCTAGGATTTATTAGTAACCGCTCGAGGCAAAATCCACCTGAAACACTTCTGCTACGCGGGAGACTTGGGTAACAATACGCCCGTCGGGATACAGATCAAACCAACGGTATCCAGGTGACACCGTGTCCACCGTGAAACGCTCGCAGTGGGGCTTAAACTGAATACAAGTAGAAGGCACAGCATAAAGTTGAACGCCGTTACGCTCGCTCATAAACTCTTGATGCACATGCCCCCATACAATAGCGCGCACGTTAGGGTATCGATCAATAATATCGAAGAAGGCATCGGCGTTGCCCACTTGTTGCTCATCTAACCAACGACAACCAATAGGCACTGGATGATGATGCAAACATACCATTACATGCTGCCCTTGATGTTCTGCTAACGCCTGCTCAAGAAAAGCTAAATCATTGCGAAATAACTCCCCCGGCACATCACCTGGGATAGTGGAGTCCAATAAAACAAAGCTCCAATTCCCATGGCTAACCACGCAAGGGCTAAGAAACTCAAGCTTACCTTCTAATGCCTGCACCAAGGGCGCCGGTTTATCGTGATTACCCTCAAGCCAATACACCGGAATTTCAAAGGCTTCAAGGTGCTCAACCGCGCGCGCATAAGAAGCCGCGGAAGCATCTTGCGATAAGTCGCCGGTGGCCAGAATCACATCCACTTGTGATTGCTCGCTACGCACCAACTCAAGCACGCTCTCAAAGCTTTGCTGAGTGGACAAGCCTAATAGCTTGGACTTTGGGTCAGCGAACAGATGGAAATCCGACAGCTGCACCACTCGTAGGGGAAGTTCTTTGTTCATGTGAGACCCGCACTCTCCTTGGTTCAAACATCCTTATAGCCCAGCGCCGAGCTAAAAACCATCGACCACCACACAAAGTCAAGCGGGATCAATCAAGCATAGTGTCTTTTTGCAAACTCTTACGCAAATTCTTTTGGTTTAAGCGACTATCACCTACACTGCTGCCATGAGCAACGGTCTTCCTATTTCACCAGCGTTTAACTGCATCCTTAGCGCTAAAAACCACCTTAGGAAAATGGATTATGCGTCGTTTTTACCACCCTACGCCTCTCGTTATTGATCAAGCCACCGAGCTTGATGAAAACAATAGCCACCACATTGGCCGCGTATTGCGGCTAACCCCCAACACTCCAATAGTGGTATTTGATGGCAAAAGTGGTGAATGGGTGTGCCAAATTCAGGCCATCAATCGCAAAGCTGTTACCATTATCCCCTTAACATTCCACCCCGTACTACGCGCACCTGTGGCCAAAGCCACTCTTGCTTTACCTATTATCAAGGGCGAACGCATGGATATGGCTATTCAAAAAGCCACAGAGATGGGGACGCACCGCATACAGCTTATCCACACCCGTTATACCGATGTGCGGTTTAATCAAGAGCGCTTAGCTAAGAAACTGCAGCATTGGCAACAGGTAATAATCAGCGCTGCCGAGCAGTGTGGGCTAAACCAATTACCAGAGCTTTTACCCGTAGCAACCTTTGATACGTGGATCGAGCAACAACACCCTAGCCTCGGCTTAATTGCACACCCCGGCGAGGTCTCGCTCAAGCAGCTACTCCCAACCGCCCCTTGCGACTTTACCTTAATTACGGGGCCTGAGGGCGGTCTCCATGAGGATGAGGTGGCAACAGCCCAAGCCAAGGGATTTAAAGCCATTACCCTTGGCGAACGTATTTTACGTGCAGAAACCGCCCCTGTGGCCCTACTGGGTGCTATCTGGGCATTATGGGAATAGCCCTACGCAATAAAAACCCCAAAAATATGTTCATATTTTTGGGGTTAATTCAAGATAACGCTTGATTATTGCTGAAACAATCAGTGCATCATGCGCTTAAGTGTTTCGTCCTTATCAAAGAAATGGTGCCATAAAGCGCCACCAATGTGAGCCACAATTAACAACAGCAACAAAGGCCCTGCAAACTGAGTGTGTATCGTATGGATAAGGCCTGCTAGATCTTTGTTTTCAGCCATTACCGCAGGAATGGTGAAAAGATTAAATACTACTAGATCACGCCCACCCACTTGCGACATCAGCATACCTGCTAGCGGCATTCCAATAACTAAGAGAATCATACCCCAGTGGGTCACTTGGGAAAGACGCACTTGCCAAATCGCACCATAGGGCGCCGGACGACCTGTTTTAACGCGAATGATGCGCCAAAGCACCATAAATACTAAGGCGGTAAAACCAAAACTCTTATGCAGCATCATCCAAGTGCCTTTACCAGGATCACCTTTTGGCAAGCTACCTGCATACCATACGGCCGCAAATGTAAGAATCACCACCAATGCGATGCCCCAGTGCATCACCTTGTTTAAGCCGCCCCAGCGGGTATCTGTACTACTCAATGACATATGCAAACCCTCTTTATTACAAATAAGAATTATTATATATAACGTTGCTATAACTTAAAGCAAACTACATCAAATCTTCAAGTTTCAGCGACTTATTCGCTTGCCGCGCTCGTTTTAAGGCCGGCACATGACGTTTATGATAAACCTGATAATCCACGCCATTAATACGGCGAAAACGTTTATACGTCCAATGGTATTGCTCTGGATAGCGATTGATCAGCTCCGCTAGCTTTTCATTCATCGCCGACAAACTTAATGTTTCATTATCGCTATAAATGCTCTCTGGTGCTGGCTCAATATAAACACGCACATCGTTATGCTTACCCGCACCACGATGGCAACCCACAAAAAATACCAACGGCTTATAACGCTGTATTAGTTTATGCGCTAAGTTAGAGGTGCGTACCAAATGGTTGAATAGCAACGCCTGCGGATTATTGTTACTGGCAGGATTGTGATCCACCAATATCGCAACAGCCTCAGCGCGACTCATAGCCGCCAAACCCGCCTTAATGCCCCTAGCGTTAGCAGGGACTAAAGTGCTGCCTGTACTCTCTCGTGCTTGAGTTACCAGAGTATTAAGAGCTTCATTGCCGTGAGTTTGATAAAACACTGTCATTGGCGCTTCTTGTGCTAATAACAAGTTCGGTAGCTCCCAGCTGGATTGATGCAAAGTCAACAACAACACTGGCCGCTTTTCAGCATATGCTTGCTGCAAAGGTGCAAGGCCTGTCACCTGGCTAATACGCGCTAGACTCTGCTCGGGTGGCCGCGTCCACACGTGGCTAAACTCCGTTAGCGTGCGCCCAATTTGCTTTAGTGAACGCCGCGCCAACGTCGCTGCCTCACGGTAACTCAAGTGAGGATAACACAGCATGATATTGACCAACGCAACGCGATAAGCACTGGCCCACTTTAACGGCATATAGCTAATCACAGTGGTTAAAAAGGCGCCTATCGCTGTTACCAACCACAGGGGCAAACAAGCAAATAGCTTAATCGCTCCCACCAAAAATTTATCTTCCCACTGCGGTACTTTTTTACTCATGAGGTGACGCCTAGTTTTGCCTAATGTCGAGCACTTCACCATGCTCCATTACAATAAATTCTTGTTGATTCACACCTTGCTGCATTAGAGCCGCAGCCAATCGCTTAGGTGGTTCATCCATTGGCTCATCAGTTAACTGAAAACTGCCCCAATGCATGCCTACTGAAAGTGCAGCACCTAACTGTTGGTGAATAGCCACTGCCTCTTCGGGATTAATATGCATATTACGCATTAACTCACGCGGGTTATAAGCGCCGATAGGTAGCAGGGCTAGATCAATCTCAGGAAACACCTGACCAATGGTATGAAACAGGGGTGCATAATAGCCTGTATCGCCCGCAAAGTAGCAACGAAAATTGGGCATATCTAGCATCCACGATCCCCATAAGGTGCGATAGCTATCGCTTAACGTGCGGCCGCTAAAATGCTGTGCAGGCAAAAAGGAACACCGCAGGCCTTGTACTTCCGCGCTTTGCCACCAATCAAGCTCCACCACATTGCGGATACCACGCTTGGCAAACCAAGTTTTCACCCCTAAAGGCACAAACCACTGCAACGTATCACCAAAACGTTTATGCAACGCCTGCACGCTATTTTTATCGAGATGGTCATAGTGATTGTGGGAAATACAAACCGCGGAAATAGTTGGCAAATCAGCGACCTGCATGGCTGCTGACGTACTGCGCTTAGGCCCAATGCCCTGTATGGGGCTTACCCAACGCGAGAATACCGGATCGGTTAAAATAGCTGTATCACGATAACGCAGCAAAAATGTGGAATGACCGATCCAAGCTAGCTGTGGTTGGTTTTGTGCCGATGCCTGCGCCCACGCCTTTGCTGCACCGGAACGGGAAAAACAAATGGGCTTTGGCAGGGTGGCTTGGCGACGAAGCAACCATTTAAACAGCGCTTTTTGCGGCACTAAATGTAGCTTAGTCGGGTTATAAAAGCGCCCTTTTGCATTCTGTTCGGCCTGTGGTTGCTGCGCCAATAAAGTGTGATTAACTGGCTTCATTCAATAGTAAGCGGCTGCAACTCTTTTTCTATGGCATCCAAGTGAGGAATGATGACGAGCTCATCCTCAAACTGCACCAAAGCACGCTCCCCACGGCCTAAAACAGAATCTGGCTGATCTTGAATGTCATTGTCTGCCACCACTTTACGCTGCGGATCACCTTGAATAATAACCGCATAAAAACGACCATCTTCGTTTACCGTATTGAGCACTAATATTTTTGCATTCTGCCCAATCGCCACTTGTCCACTTTCATTAAAGCGCTCAAACGAGATCAAAGGGGTCGCCACACCGCGCCACGTCAACCAACCTAATAGCCAATCTGCACCTTGACCAGGACGTTCGGGCTGGCGCAATGGCAATATCTCTGCCACCAAGGAACTCGGCAGCAACCATGGACGCGCCTTCATCGGCACAAGGACACTAAGTATTTCGCTGGGTTGATTCGACATTCTCTTCCTCCCACCAAATGGTGATTGGTTTAATGGTTTGCTTTTATATGCTTAGCCAAGTGCTCTAGCAGATGGCTAGCTAAATATTCAGGCGCCGCTTCTAAGCTGACACACCCCGTTTTTATTACCTCATCCACTTGGCTACTAATAGCACAGGTGTGTGGGCTTTGTGCCCAAATAGGTATCCCTTGATTGGCCAGCTCTGGCGCGGCCAAGGCACCATCATTGCCCATACCAGAAAACATAATAATGCCATGTTTGGCCGCGACTGTACTGCATACAGCATTAAATGCTTGATTAATATTTGGCGCATAAGGGCCCTTCCAGGGTGTGTTAGTCGCTAACACCTCGCCTTTAGCATTAAAATCCAGAGCTTGCTCAGCTGGCGCAATCAACACCTTGCCATGGCTTAATTGAGTGCCTGGCTGCGCCACCTCGCAGGTAAAATGATTATTGCGACAGAGCACCCCAGCTAAGCTTTCAATAAATGGAGCATCAATATGCTGGATTAGCAGAAAAGCCACAGGCGTATCTTTAGGCAAGCGATCTAAGAATAGTTTGACAGCTGCGGGGCCACCTAAGGAGGCCCCTAAAGACCAAACGTTCAGGGTATTTGCGTCTATGGATTGCAAAGCAGCTGGCAACGCGAGTGGTGCCAGCGATGTTGGTGTAACCTGTGCGGCTAACGCCGCCGCTGGGCTTGGCAGCCCTACATAACCAGATACCTTAGTTAGCAAACGTTTAACCCAGCGTTTGTACTCTATAGTACCTTGCGCTGGTGTGGGGCCATCTGAATACAAAACAGGTGCTGTTACCTTATCACACAACGCATCCAGCACACTCTGCCACACTACAGCATCGTGGAGATCCACTAGCCATAGGTCGATATCTTGCTCCCACCATGCTTCCAATAAACGGCCAGGACCACCATTAAACACTATATCATAACCCTGCTCTCGCAGAGTGGTAGCTAATAAATGTCCCTTTAAATGCTGCTCAGCAATGACCCCAATCCGTGGGTTAATTGCTCTCATGGAGCACCCACTTCCTGCTCAAGCAGTTCACGGATCGATGCTAGCAATTCGCCCTCTTGGAAAGGCTTACCCATATAAGCATTCACGCCGATATCAAAGGCTCGTTCGCGGTGTTTTTCGCCAGTACGCGAAGTGATCATAATAATAGGAATATCGCGCAAACGTTCTTCACGACGCACATGCATAGCCACCTCATAGCCATCCATGCGTGGCATCTCGATATCGAGCAGCATCAAGTCCGGTTGATGTTCCTCAAGCACGGCAATGGCATCAATACCATCTTTAGCGGTAATCACCTCATAACCATGGCGCTCCAACAAGCGCGTACTTACACGGCGTACGGTTACGGAGTCATCCGTTACCATAATTAATGGTGCGCGCTGAGCTTCTTTTTGCTGTTCTTCAAGCTCTGCTTGCTCATGCGCAGCCAGCAATTGAGCACGGCGCTCTTCTGCGGCCAAGCTTTGACGATGCACTTGTGCCGCACGGATAAGTGAATGGATATCCAGCACCACCACTACATTACCGTCCCCAAGAATGGTGGCACCACTTAAGCCAGGCACTGTAGAAAGCTGCGGCCCCAGCGGTTTAATTACCACCTCACGCGAGCCCATCAGATCATCGAGCAACAACGCCATTGTGTATTCTGTGCTGCGAATCAATAGCACAGGCATGGGCATCAGCTGACCCTCTAGGTTGGGCTTCAAGCGCCCTTGTACCAATTGACCAAGGTACTCAAAGTCATATTGTTGGCTGGCATAGGTGAACGGCGGTGGATCCGCAACAAAGTATTCTTCAAGCTCGTAAGGGCTAACTCGCACAATACCTTCGATTTGGTTAAGCGGTATGGCGTACATATCTTCGCCAAGCCTCACCATCAAAGCGCTACTCATGGCAAGGGTGTAAGGCAAACGCACCGTAAATTTGGTGCCCTCACCCGCGTTAGATTCGATATTAACCGAACCTCCCATTTGCTTGATTTCAGAGCCCACCACGTCCATGCCAACACCACGGCCAGACACCTGGGTGACCTTCTTAGCGGTGCTAAAGCCAGAATGGAACAAGAATTGTAATATTTCCTGCTCAGTTAGCGTAGCTTCGTCATCAATTAAGCCACGCTCAATGGCTTTACTGCGCACTGCATCAATATCGACGCCACGGCCATCATCAGCAAGAGTGAGCACAATTTCACCACCCTCACGAGTAATATCCAAGGCAATATGCCCTTGCTTAGGCTTGTCTAGGGCTGTTCTATCTTCTGTGGCCTCAATACCATGGTCCACCGCGTTGCGTAACATATGCTCAAGCGGTGCAATAATGCGTTCAAGTAAAGATCGATCAAGTTCGCTTTCAGCGTTGCTCACTTCGAGGTGAACCTGCTTGCCAAGCTCAGAAGAGATTTGGCGCACAATGCGGCGCAAACGCGGCACTAAACGAGTGAAAGGCACCATGCGCGTTTGCATGAGCTTTTCTTGGAGCTCGGTATTAATACGGCCTTGTTGCAGCAATAAGGTTTCAGTATCACGAATTTTATCCACAAGGGTGGATTTCAAGTCAAGCAAGTCAGAAGCAGACTCAGAGAGCTGTCGCGTAATCTGGTTTAGCTCTGAATATTGATCCATTTCCAATGGATCAAACCCATCCTCTTGGTACTTGCCTTGCTCAACCCCTTGTTGGTAATTGGATAATATTTGTGCTTCGGTTTCTACATCTAAGCGACGCAATTGTTCATACAAACGCGCCACCGTATTGCCCATTTCATCGACATACGTGGCGAACTCGTTAATACCCTGCTCAACTCGACCACGGTTAATACTGGTTTCACCCGCAAGGTTTACCAAGCCTTCTAACAACTCTGACGCCACACGCACCATTTCTTGGGGCTGTTGCTGGCGCTGCAAACGCTCTAGCCTGTCAGTTTGTTGCTGCAGTTGCTCTGCTTGCACTTGTTCTTCAGGCACTTGCACTAATTGCGTACGCACAGGCGGCGTTGGTACAGCACCCACGGTACGCTCAAGCAAAGCTGCTATATTAACGCTCTGATCTTGAACATTGTCGAAAAACTCAACATCGGGCACCGCAGCTTGATGCGTACGTTCGATTAAAAAAGTTTCTAAATCGTGGGTAACGTCACCTAATTTATTGAGCCCTGCTAACCGTGCGCCACCTTTTAGTGTATGCAGCACTCGCTTAATATTATCTGCGTAGTCTCTACCTTCTGGATTAGCACGCCACTCAGTAATATTGGTATCGAGTTCTTCGATTAATTCTTCGGCTTCCGCCAAAAACACATCTAATATTTCTTGATCTGCGCTGGCTTTAATAGCATCTTGCGCGACCTCGTCAACATCTTCATCCTCGGCGACGGATGCCTCTGGCATTAATGTGGGCACTTGGGCTTCGCCTTGCCACTCAAAGGTATCAGGCGATTCGAGGTAGCCACTAATGGCACTTAATAACTCATGAGCTTCTTGAGGCATGACCTCATTACGCAGCTCATCTACCATTTCTGCTAGACGATCTTGGCAAGCATGCAGCAAACTAAATAAAGTGGTATTGGCTTGCAACTGGCCGTTAGCCAACCCTTCATAAAGGTTTTCTAGCTCGTGGCCCAAATTTCCTAACGCGCTAATATCTGCCATGCGCGCACCACCCTTAAGGGTATGTAAACCACGCTGCAGCAATTGCACAGGATGTAGGTTTTGGGGATCATTTTGCCAACTATGAAGCTGCTCACTGATCTCCAGCATAATTTCATCAGCTTCTTCCAGGAAGATCGCCAGCAAATCAGGATCCACCTGGTCTTCAAAAGCGGCTTGGGACGTGGTTTCCTCAACAGCCGAGGTGTCCGTTGCCAATAAGGGCGGTACCGGCTGTTGTGGCTCATCGATAACCACAGCAACTTCTTCGACAAGCTCCTCTTCAACCGCCACCGCATCACCAGCTTCAAACGCTTGATAGGGCGCAATATTGGGTAAGTCCGCTAGCTGTTCAATCAATTCGTCTGCTGGGCGAACGGTAAGGCCTGCCGCTAAACAGTCAATCATGACCATTAGCGCTTCGTGGCTATCTTCTAGTAAGGCCACAGCATCTTCACTTTTGGCTATATGCTGCTGCAACACTTGGCGATACACCTCAGCCAACGCTAAAGCGAGTTTTTCGATTTCAGTTAGCCCAGCAGTGGCTGCGTGCTTGCCTAGCGCTACCAACTCTTCTTCTAGCAGCTGCAAGGAGGCTCTTGCATCTGGCTGATGGATCCACTGCTCTAGCTGATCCTCAGCATCCATTACCAAACCGATGCCTTCAGATAAAAACTGGGTAAGCGCCGATTGGTCGAGCTGATCACGTTGTTTACGTACATTATCGTGAGCATCTGCCAAGCGTTGCAGTAGGAACTCTGTTCCATCAAGGCGTGGCATATTAGGATAAGCGCGCCCTGTCCCTTGCTCAAGGGTGGCAATCACATCCTCAAGCAGCTGCACCACTTCATAATCAGCCTTTTCATTATGGCTAATCATGTCTTTGACTAATTGCTCGGCTGGCTCTGCGATCTCGGCAACGGCTTCTACTTCTGCCATACGCGCGCTGCCTTTTAGGGTGTGCAAGGCACGGTGCAGCTTATCCGATAAAATAAAGGTGGATAAATCGCGGTCCAGCGCTTTTAGCCACTGCGATGCCAATTCAAGGTTGTTGTAGCTTTCGGTACGAAAGATATCCACAAGCACAGGATCCACCCCAGCGGGGAGCGAATCTTCGACTTCGGCAGTTAGCGCTTCGAACTGTGGCTCAGTAATATCATCCACAGTAACAGGGTTTGCCGTTTCGGTACCCGGCAGCTCAATATCTGTAGCACCCTCAGCTAAACTAAACGCTGCTTGTTCTAAAGGAGCCACATCAAATGGATCGGGCTGGCGCAGAGCAAATGCATTCACTAACTCAGGCACCGATGCGTGCACGCGGCGCACTAACTCAATTAATTGCTCACTCGGTTCAATGGTTTTATCAATCACACGGTTCATCATGTTTTCAATGGACCATGCCAACTCGCCCACCGTGTGAGCGCCCACCATGCGCCCTGAACCTTTTAACGTATGGAATGCGCGTCTAAATTCAACCAGCGCTTCTTCATCATGTTGATTTTTAACCCATCGGGGGAAGTATTCATCTAAAGCGGCTAGAACTTCGCCCGCTTCTTCCACAAAGATCTCAATGATCTCATCATCAATAAGATCATCAGATTCATCGTGCTCAGGAGCGCTAATAGCTTGCTCTTGCTCTTGCTCTTGCTCTTGCTCTTGCTCTTGCTCTTCAGCAAAATCAACCTGCGGCAACTCCGCAAGCGGCAGCTCTTCCTCGTTGGGTTCGTCCACCTCTGGCAACGCCAAGGCCATATCATCCATAGAGATTGTTTCTACATGGAGCGCTTCCTCAACAGCGGTGTCGAGAGTCGTTTCTGCAACAGGAAAGCCCAGCATAGCCACGCTATTTTGCGCAATTTGAATCAGCTCAGTGCCTGTGCCTTCTTCGTCATCCGTGAGCCGTTCCAGATAGTAATCAATACTGGTAATAGCATCGGCAAGGGCATCTAGCTCATTCCAAGCAGGTTGCTCTTGTGTGGGAATAAGGTTCGCTTGTATATACGCCAAGCACTGACGCAGTACATTAGCTGCATCTGGCAAATTGATAACATCTAAGCCACCGCGCACCTTGGTTAAATGTTCAGGCACTGTTTCTAAATGCGAAACATCCCAATGAGAGGCAATGTAATCCACAATGCCCTGCTTCGCCTCTTCGAGCCCTGCGCGGCATTCTTGGATTACCACATCGCGCGCTGCTTCCATTTGGCTTGGTGTTTCTTTCCACTCGCCGGTGCTGATAATTTTTTGGTCCACCGTTTTCAGCATGGACTCCACTAGCAACAAGGCACCCGCCACCTCAAGCAGCTTTTCAATATCCGCTGGGCTATCTGTAGCGATAATCTCTAACAATAATTGGTGCTGATTTTCTAATATAGCGCGAGGCTGCCCCAAACCAAGCATTGCCACTGTATCTGCCGCTTGTTTTAATTGCTCTGCTTGTGGGCGCAGATTCTCCACGTCTTGATCGCGGCGGTTAGTAAATACTTCTAAAGCAAATTTAATGGCGTCTAGCTCTTCCACTAGCGCGCTCACCACAGACTCGATGGTTTTATCATCTGGGCCCGCTAGTTGATCTTCACGACCATCATGCATGGCCTTAGGCAGCGCTTCTGCCAATTTAAATTGACGGCGTAATTGCTCAAAACGAGCAGAATTATGCTCACTGCGACTGGCAATAAAAAAGAGAAGGTTTTTTAACAGCTCTGTGGGAGGGGGTTGGTATAAAAAATCCACCCCTTGCTCGGTTAAGTGTTTTAATTGCTTATCCACCTCACCCAGCAGTTGCTTAATGGTGTTTGAAGCGGTGCTTTCTTCAGCTAACAGCTCCACAACAGCCCCCGAGGCCTGCCATAAAGGCAACATGGCGGCTTCGCCCGTAATGGTAATGAGCTGATCAAAAAGTTTTTGTAATTGCTGCAAGTGCTGAGCTCCTGCCTGATTGCGTAGCAATAGCAGTAACAAAGCTTGATAGTGGCGTCGAATTTTAGTCGTTAGCTGGGACAGTTTAGGGTGTTTAGCTATCGCCTCAGGCACTTTCCCTTGCGATGCCTGCGCTAAATCAGGCTTAAACAAGGCCGTCTCAGAGAGCAGTGCCTCCCCACGCACCGCGCGCAAATCATTGAGCAAAGGCAAAAGCATTAACGGCAAATCACGACGACTGGCACGTATTTTTTCAATATAAAACGGAAGCTGCAGCATTGCCTTAAGCAAAACTTCATGAGCAGCACTCTGCTGAGTCTCAGCTATCTCACCCGCAAGGAGCGCCTGTGATAACTGTTCCATTTCTTCCGCTAATAAAGCAGCACCATAGAACTCCACCATCTGCAAAGTTCCACGGACCTGATGTAAATACGCCTGACAGAAGCGCATTTGAGAAGAGTCTTCTGGACTTTCTACATAGGCCTCTAGGGCATGCTGTGCCTGGTTTAGCGTTTCTACAATTTCGCCTTTCACCCAGTCCAGTGCTAGATAGTCATGACGAACAACCATGAGCGCTCCCGAGCCTAATTATTCT
>Ga0079226_10002799_pt1 | contig 13425 bp, 12 predicted proteins | sample Poulit2014_FD_76345 | JGI IMG/M metagenome (GOLD analysis project Ga0079226, IMG submission 76345) | Agricultural soil microbial communities from Georgia to study Nitrogen management - Poultry litter 2014 | ecosystem: Environmental > Terrestrial > Soil > Agricultural land | place: USA: Georgia... | reverse complement strand
GTGGTGGACCCCTGCCCCGCCACACGAACCTGCACCGGCGTAAGGTTGAAATATGACCGTATGACCCGATTCAGATGGGATTGATCCGAGAAACCACAGGCAGCGGCAATCTGCTTGATGCTCCGATCAGTGGTAACCAGCAGGCGCTTCGCCTTGCGGACGCGGCGCTCGATGATATAAGCGTAAGGCGGCATGCCGATCACTTCACGGAACTGCCGGGTAAACGTCCAGATACCCATTTGGGCGACATCTGCCAGGGTTTCTACCGAGAGGGCCTCGTGCAAATGGGCCTCAATGTAATCCTTGACCAGCTGCAGCCGCACACCGGAGAGCCCCTGGGATTTTTCAATTTCCCGGTAGTGGACGGTGGCATAATTGCGTAGCAGATGCACTGCCAGCTGCACGCCAAGTGCCTCGGCGTACATGCTGCCGCCAATACCGGGAGCGGTTGACTCCGCGGTAATAGAGTCGATGATGTTGAGCAGAAGCGCATCGCGCACCCGCAGGGCATCGTGCAGACTGATATCCGCGATGGCCTTGTCCGTCATGTCTTCAGCCACGCGGCGCATCAGGCCCATATTCAGGTACACATGCGAGACATCGATGTTTTCCGTCCAGTGCCAATGCGAGGGCTCGTGCATGGTCAGCAATGAAACATCGCCCACCTCGCAAACGGAGCGCGTCCACCGGCCATCGACACGGCGGTCCATCTTGGTGTCGCCGACGCCATAACGCACCAGCATGAAGTGATCCAGCGGAGGGATGGGCACGTCAAGCCCGGTATAGCGGTAGGTTCGCTGGCCCACGCCCTGCCAGCCAAGCTCATCGCTGGCAGCAAGGATGTCACCCGGGACCCAGGTGGGCAACTCTTCGGGGGTGATGATTTTCGTCATTTTCAGGCTCCCGAAACATGTTGATGTTTGAGGATGCACTGTTGCCGCCGCTGGCGCTACCGTCGATCCGAATACTGCACACCGGGACAATACCGCCATGCGTGGCATCAGCTAGTGAAATCAACCACTCTCAAGCAACTCCTTCAGGTTGGCATTGACCTGGTCCATGAAGCCCGCATCGGTACCAAACAGGCCAAGATGCCCATCGATGCTCTGAATGGGCCTGAACTTGCTATCCGGAATCAGCTTCTGCTCGGCCTCGCAATCTTGCGGCGGAAAGAACATGTCGTGGCTGACTGGCATGACAAACACCTTTGCCGTGATGCGCCCCAGCGCCTGTGCCAGGTCCCCATTGGTGTGGCGAGTGACATCGGCGTGCTGCCATTTCCAGCCCATGGTCAGCAGGCAGTTCGGATCCATGGGGGCAAAGTAAGGCACCATGAATTCAGCCAGGAAATGATCCATGTTGTTGAACCCGAGCTCCTTGTGGCGGTTCAGGCGGAAGAAGTCCGTGCTCCAGCCCATGACCGTCCACATCTCGGCGTGGCGCCGCAAGCCATCGGCCACCTCTGCGGGCGACTGATAATTGCCGTTGTTGAAGCCCGGGTCGGTGGTAATGGCTTCCATCAAGGTCTTGGCAAAGACAAAATCGTGCTCGGTATTGGAAGCGGTGCCGGCAATGGGGGCCGCCCGCCTGACCATATCCGGATAACGCACACACCATTCGTAGGTCTGCTGGGCGCCCATGGAGCCCCCCACAACCAGGGCCAGTGAATCAATGCCAAAGTGCTGGACAAGCAGTTGATGCTGGGCACGAACATCGTCACCGATACGCACGCGCGGAAAACCGGCCCGCATGCCTTCGTGTGGTGAGGTTGACAGCCCGTTGCCAATCTGATTGACCACAATGATGAAATACCGGCCCGGGTCCAGTGCCTTGTCAGAACCGATGTAGACATCGTTCATGACCTGACTGGTACCGGAATACCAGGTGGTCACCAGGATAGCGTTGTCCCTGGCTTCGTTCAGCGTGCCGTGCGTGGCAACGGCAAGCTCGCAATTGTCAATGACACCGCCCTCTTCAAGCTCGAAGCGGCCGATGCTGATCCGTTCGTACTGCCCGTGAATCTCGGCGTTGTAAAACGCGTGAGTCATGATTGTCTCCTTGCATTCTCGTTATTGTCAGGCCAGGTTGAAGCCGGGGTAGCCTTGCTCTCTTATATCATCACACTGCTTGCGGTAATTGCCTACCCCGCCAATATACGACAGCAGGCGTCTGGGCTTGCCTTCAACGTTTCCGCCCATGTACCAGGAATTGGTTTGTGGAACCAGGGTTGCATTGGCCACTTCGTCGTGGTGCTCGGTCCAGGCATCCTGGGTTTCCTGCGTAGCCTCAATTTCTGTCTTGTTTTGCTCGCGCATGTGAACCATGCAGTCCGTGATCCAGTCTACCTGCTGTTGCAGGCAGGTGGGCATGTTGCACAGTGCCGCCGCAGGCGCCAGCGGCGCACCGGTCATGAACAGGTTGGGATACCCGTGTACCTTCAGGCCCATGGCAGTACGGATGTCCTCTGCCCAGTCGGCCTTGAGCGAACGGCCATCTCGCCCACGGATATCAATGCGGGTCAGCGAACCCGTGGCCGCATCAAAGCCCGTGGCCATGATGATGATGTCAAGCTTGTGGATGGTGCCGTCTTCCAGCTGTATGCCCTCGGGGACGATACGGGCAATGGGATTGTCCTTGACGCTGACCAGTTCCACATCATCACGCAGATACGCCTCCAGATAATTGGTTTCCAGCGGCACGCGATAAGTCCCAAACCCGTACTCCGTGGGAATCAGCAAATCACAGAGGCGCTGGTCGTAATTCAGACGCTTGCGCATTTTCTCGCGAACAAACTCCGAGATTTCCTCGCTGACTTCCGGATCCGTAAACAGCTCCGCAAAGGAGCCTATCCACAATCGCAGGGAGCCGTCGGCCCATATTTCTTCCAGCGCCTCCAGGCGCGCTTCAGGTGTCATGTCTTGCCAGGCCCCGACAAATTCATACTCGAAACCGCTGAATGTATGAGGCAGCTTGCTGATCAGCTCCTTGTAGCGGGACTTGTAGTGTGCGATGTCCTCATCGGTGTACTTGGGATTGCGCATGGGAATCATGTACTGCGGCGTGCGAATGAACACCTGCAGCAGGTCGGGCTTGCCCGCTATGGTCTGAATCACCTGGATGCCGGTGGCCCCGTTGCCAATGACACCCACCCGCTTGCCCTTGTACTCGACCGGATCCTTGGGCCAGCGTCCGGTATGAATGAGCTGCCCCTTGAATGAGCGCTGGCCTTCAAACTTGTCTGTCAGCGGCGCAGAGAGCATGCCGGTGCAGGCAATGAAGAACTGCGACTCGAAGGTTTCTCCGGTATTGGTCTTGATGACCCAGCGCTTTCTGTCCTCGTCGTAATGGGCCTGGTCAATGCGGGTGTTGAACTGGATGTCCTTGCGAAGGTTGAGCCGGTCTGCCACAAAATGCAGCCATTGCTCTACCTCTTCCTGCCCGGGATAGCGTTCGCTCCAGCTCCACTCCTTGTACAGCGCTTCGGAGAAGAAGTACTGGTAGATGTAGGCCTCGGAATCAAAGCGCGCGCCAGGATAACGATTCCAGTACCAGGTGCCGCCCACATCGGATCCGGTTTCAAATGCGCGAACGGTAAAACCCTCTTCGCGCAAGCGATGAACCTGATAAAGGCCGGACACACCCGCGCCGACGACAATGGCGTCGTACGACGCCACACTTGTGTTCCTGGTACCGTTGAACGTTGCTTGTGTAGCCGTGTTCATTGAATGTCTCCCTGTATTTTGATGATCTGTCTGTTTGACGATCTTGTTGATCATGACATCAATACACCCTTGGAAGTTGTTTTATGCTTGATGTATATGCCATGACTCGATTCTAGGGAGGGACGGAACCTCAGTCTTGAATAATCCTGCCGTTTTCTTGAAGAATCAGGGGGATGAGGACTGCAATTTCAGTATCACATGCCGGCAAGCGGGCCAGATTTCGCTTCGGCATCGGGACAGACATGTCAAACTGGCATAATCGTCTCGTCGGCACAAAACCGCTGCAGGCATGTCCAATCCATCATGAACCCACCAAGCCCCTACGATTTGCCTCCGCTGACCATGGCAGCCATCTTTCTTGACATGGATGGCACCCTGGCGCCCATTGCACGGCGGCCAGTCGATGTCCGCGTTGCGAATGACATGCTGATGCTGCTGGACTTGCTGCACACCCGGACAGAGGGTGCCATTGCCATTCTGACCGGCCGCCCGGCCTGGCAGATTGATGACCTGCTTGCCCCCCGCCTGTATGCCCTGGCAGCCGAACACGGAGCTGGCGTACGTATGGCCGATGGCAAGACTCTCACTACGGCCGCCAGGCACCTGGATGTCGCGCTTCTGGAACGCACTGTCCGACACGCCCTGCAATCCATTGACGACATATACATTGAGCGCAAGGATCACGGCATTGCCGTCCATTATCGGCAGGCGCCCCGGCAAGGCGGGTTGATAGCGGAACAGACCACTCGCATTGCAGCAAACACGGAAGGTGTGGAGGTCCTGAACGGCAAAATGGTGATTGAACTCAAGGCAGTGGGCGTCAACAAGGGGCTTGCCTTGAACACCCTGATGGCGCACCCGCCCTTTGCCGGGCGCACCCCCGTTGTGTTTGGGGATGACACCACGGACGAGGCAGCATTTGCCCAGGCCAATGCAGAGGCTGGAATGAGTGTCAGGATTGGTGGGGGGCCGATTGGTGGGATGCCCTCCTGTGCGCAATTTTCTCTCGCCAACCAGCAAGCGTTGGCTCCCTTTTTGCAGGCATGGCTGTCAACAAATACTAAATAACACAGGGTGAAATTTGTCCAGTCTGGTGATGCTCAGACCAGTACTGCCCGCAAATCCCGCAAAAACCGGTCTTTCCAGGCAAGCAGGTCATTTTTGCGCAGCATGCTCAGCATGGCCTGATGGCGAACTTGTCGCTCTGCCCGGCTCATGTCACATGCCTGGCTGATTGCCCGAGCGATGGCAATCGTATCGTAAGGGTTGATAATCAGCGCGCCCACAGCCAGCTCCTGTGCCGCCCCGGCAAACTCTGACAAGATCAACACACCCGGATCGGTCTCGTCTTGCGCCATGACATATTCTTTCGCCACCAGATTCATACCGTCTCGCAACGATGTCACCAGCCCCACGTGGGACGCACGCAGCAGCCCCAGCAACGTACCGTGATCAAAACTGCGATTCATATAGTTGATGGGTATCCATTCCGGGGTGCCCCAGCGCCCATTGATTTGCCCCACCAGCCCCTCGACTGTGGCACGGATCTCCTGGTAGCCCAGTACATCCACGCGCGACAGTGGTGATATCTGCTGCAGCACAACCTCGCCGCGCCATGCCGGACTCTGTTCCAGAAAGGTGTCGTACCCCTGCAGGCGTTCTTTCAGGCCTTTTGTGTAATCCAGCCTGTCCACGCTGACAAGCCTCTTGCACGGGGGCGAAGCCGGGCGATGATTTGCCCTTGAATCGGGTAGTTGATTGCGTCTCGCCTGGCTAAGCGTCCAATCGCAGTCTATCCCGATTGGGTAAGCACCCATCCTGGGACAGCCACGGGGTCCGAGTATGCTTCCTTCAGCACGGCTGCTGTCCAGGTAGTGCTGGAATGCGCGCATGTCCGCAACGGTCTGAAAACCCAGCAACTGGTATTGCTGCAGCGCCCAGGCGATGTCTTCATGCACGGGGATGGCACGAAACACCGATTCGCAAGGAAAGGGAATGTGCAGGAAAAAACCGATCCGGTTACGCAAGCCCAACTGCCTGCAATAACTGGCCAAATGCATGAAGTGGTAATCATGCACCCAGATAATGTCATCTGGCTCAACACATTCAGCCAGATGCTGAGCAAAGAGCTGATTGACATACAGATAGGTATCGTAATCTTGCTGACTGAAATGAAACCGATCCATTCTGGAATGAAATACAGGCCAGATGACCTCATTGGAAAACCCCCGATAAAAACCATCGTATTCATCGCGGGATAATGACCAGGTCATTGTGCTCATCACGCCATCATGGCTGGTCTCATAATCGTTTTCATGATTTCTTGCCGTGACCTTTCCATTCCATCCTACCCACAGGCTTTTTTCGTCATGCAGTGCATCAACCACAGCGACTGCGAGCCCCCCGGTAGTTGGTGCATGATTATCAGGTGAAATGACCCGGTTGGAAACCACCACAATCCTTCTCATGATCAATGACCGGAAAAATTATTTCCCTTTTCCTTGATATTTGCATGATTTCATCATGCCGCATTGATCATGCAGCAACTGTAAGGAATTGGAATAATTCTCCACAACAGAATAAACGACCGGGACCGGTGGGAATCAAGAAACCGACAACAGATCTTTATAACTGTTTCTGACAATGAAATAACATTCGCAGCTGGTGCTTTCCAACTGCACCCGGTCAAGCAGGGTAATGCAGCCGCGTGTATAACAAATCGAACCACTACGCTGCAGACTTAAGGCTGATGAGGTGATGGTTTCCCGCCGGACACCCAATATGTTGGCAATCTGTTCCTGGGTGACGGCAACTTCCTGGCTCCTTCGCCTGTCGGCAGCGGCCAAAAGCCAGCGGCAAAACCGTTGCTCGGTGTCGTGATGGCGATTGCACACGCCTGTTTGCGCAATGTGCATCATCAGCGCCAGTGTGTAGCGCGAGAACAGGGTAGCGGCGGTCGGACTGCAATCGAGCAACTTGTAGAGATCCGCTGCGCACAGCCGATAGGCATAGCCAGCACATTGCACGACGGCGCGGCTGGGCGTGGTATTGCCCTTGAGCAGCACCGAAATACCGGCCATGCCCTCGTTGCCAATCTCGGCTATTTCTGTCTGCGCACCGTCCTGGAGGACATACCTTAATGAGATCGTGGCTGATGTCGGGAAAAACACATCATAGAGGACTTTATTGGATTCATAGAGCGTCTGATTTTCTTGGAGCTCAATAGGCATCAGATGGGCTTGCAGATGCTGTCTGTCAGAAGTGGGCAAGGTGGACAGCAAGAGACTGAGGTCTGGATTCCAGGTATGTGACATGAATAACCACCCATTTGTTTAAGGGTTTGAACAGGATGGAAACGGCATGAATACGCCAGTGCGAGACAATTTCTAACAACCCGGCAGGATTAATGTGCGTTGACGCACATACAGAATCGCGTCACAAACTCTACAGTGAAAGCGTAGTACTTCATCAATTCATATGGAGAAGACGATGCAGATCAAAAATGGAAGGCGTGTTTACGTGGTACATCCAACTGAAGACAGTGCCGTCGACACCATGGCTCAACAACGTACCAGCACTCAATCCTATCAAAGAATACTGAATGCTGAGCATGAGTTGGCGGAATATGTAAAGCAAAAATATAGTACGCCGGCAGAAAGCCAATTTTAAATGCGAGATACCACGGCCACACTATTTAATTTGCAACCAACCAGGAGTTTGACATCATGAAAGCTACCTCAGCAGTATCAGCCATTGCCGTCGCATTGTCCATGGCATTTGGTGCACAGGTATCACTTGCCGCTGACAGCAATACCAGCAAGTCAAACAACAGCGACACGACCAACCAGGCCGGTCAAACAGACAAGACAACCGGGCCTGAAGGCACCAAGTCCGAAGACAATGAAAACAACAAGACGACCGAAAGCGGCGCCTACAGCACGGACAACCAGGGTAGTGAAACGCAAGACGCCAAGGACAACAATGCCAATAACGCCAACAAGACCAGCAAGACCAACAAATCCGATGACATGAACCCTGCCGGACAGGACAACGCCGACAAGGCCAAGTCAGGCGGTGCAGCAGACACAACGGGTACCGATACAAGCAAGCCGTCGCAGGGTAATGCCGATAACGCACCTGGCAATCAGGATAGCGCTCAGGCTGACGACGGCAACAACATGTCAGATGGCTGGATCACGACCAAGGTCAAGGCGGAACTGGCAACGACCAAGGATGTGCAAAGCCGAAAAATTTCCGTTGAGACCAACGATGGTGTCGTGACCTTGACAGGAAACGTATCGGCAGACAGCGATCTTGAAAAGATCAAGTCAGCTGCCAGCAGCGTGAAGGGCGTGAAAAGTGTTGACGCATCCGGTCTGAAAAAAGGCTGATGCCTGAATAGCGATGCTTTCTCACGCTCAATGACTCAAGAGAGGCGGGCCTGTAGCCCGCCTCTTTTTTATTGCAAGACAGTCGCGTGTTGCAATCGGGTAGAAAAGTCCTTGATGGTATGGCGCAAACCATCGGACAGCATCATACGGGGCCACCATCCCAGGTGATTCTGCGCCAGAATGATCTCTGGACACCGGCGGTGTGGATCATCAGCCGGCAGCGGGTGATGCACCAGGGTTGACGACGTGCCGGTAAGCGTCCGGATCTGTTCGGCAATGGCCAGTACCGTGGCTTCATGCGGATTGCCAAGGTTGACTGGTCCGTGAAACGTCGCTGGGCTGTCCATCAATCGCACCAGACCGTCTATCAGGTCATCCACATAGCACAATGAGCGCGTCTGGCTACCATCACCATAAATCGTCATGGGTTCTCCCTTGAGTGCCTGAATCACCAGGTTGGATACCAGGCGGCCGTCATCCAGCGTCATGCCCGGCCCGTAGGTATTGAATATTCGGGCAATCTTGACTTCGACCTGGTGGTGCAGACCATAGTCCGAGAACAGCGTTTCGGCACAGCGCTTGCCCTCGTCGTAGCATGATCGTCGTCCGACAATATTGACATTGCCGTGGTAGGACTCGTGCTGCGGGTGCTCTTGGGGGTCACCATAGACCTCGCTGGTTGAGGCTTGCAGGATGCGGGCACCGTTGTCACGGGCCAGCTCAAGCAGATTGTGTGCACCGTAGACGCAGGTAAGCAAGGTGTGGGGCGGATCAGCCTGATAATGCCTGGGCGATGCCGGGCAGGCCAGATTATAGATATGGGTCAGAGGCACATCCAGCGGCACGGGATCAATGACATCGTGCTCGAGAACAGAAAATCCCGGATGTGCCGTCAGGTGCTCGACACGATCGACAGATCCGGTTTCCATGTTGTCCAGACAAATGACTTGTGCGCCGGTTATCAGCAGACGCTGACACAGGTGTGCACCCAGAAACCCCGCTCCACCTGCCACGAGAACGGTATCTTGCGCGCGGGTCGGTGTTGCATCCTCATGATCATTCATGCCATCACTCCTGAGTCCGCCTGCCGGGTCGCCTCGGCAAGCACATGGTTCCAGTCATCAATAAAACGCCCGATGGAAAACCTCGACAAGGCGAGCTCGCGGGCAGCCTGCCCCCACTGACGGGCAGTCTCGGGCTCGGCGATCAATTGCCGCATGCAGTCCACCAGCCTGTCTGGACGGCTATCCAGCCAGCCATTGACACCATTGGTGATGACATTGGGGAGCTCTGTCACCGCCAGACCCACAACGGGCAGGCCGGCCATCATGGCTTCGACAACCGACAGGCCGAGGCTGGCATACCGTACCGGGCTGAAGAAAAATCGATAACGGGCAATGAAGCCGGGCACATCCTGGTTGGGAATCTCACCCAATCCGTCCAGATCTTCGGAGGCCATGCCGATAAGGTCTAGCGGCACCTGCCGTGCAAGCTGTTGATAGATATCCGCACCGACTCTCCGGCCTCGCTGGCGCAAATGATTGACGACGGTGATGCCGCGAGGCAACTCGCCAGTAAAAAGTGAAACAGGCGGGGCGACCAGGCCATGTTCGATGACACGTGTTGTCACCGCCGGCGCATCCCACATCAGCGCATTGTGGTGAGTGACATGGATAAGTACGCCCATATCGTGATGAAACCAATGGACGGTATCCGTCGGGTGCGGCTCGGGCGGGTTGTGTTCAATATAAATGGAAGGCAACTTCAGCTGCTCAGGGGTCAACAGGCGATAACGTTCAGATTCGAACGCGCGGCGTGACTGATAGATCACGCAGTCCAACTCTTGCTCATGGATCTGTTGAACGGGCACCTGCCGGATGTTGCGTCCCCAGGGAAGGGCCGGTCCAAGCCGTGAATAGCCTGCCATGGTGCCGGGCAGCACAGGAATCACGAAATCATGAGGCAATTGCGTCAGGGCGTGCAGATAATTACCGTGGACATGCCAGGTCAGTATGCGCAAGCGACGACGGGATTCAGAGGTTTGCTGCCATCTCATGGGTCTGCTCCCTGATCAATTGAAGATGTGCAGCCGCCAGTACGTCATCTGTGGTAATACGGGTTGCACAAGGATGCCCCGGTACAGGGCAGTCATCGTGAGCACATGGCCGACAAGGCACGTCTGCATGCAGGACGGTGTGCAAACCGGTATCCAGCGGGGCCCACCGATTCACATCGCTGCCCGACGCAATCACAACACTTGGTGTACGCATGGCCGCTGCAACATGAGACACACCGGTGTCGTTGCAGATCAGCAATGGTGCGCGCTGCAGCATGCTGGCAAGCATGCCCAGATCCGTCAGTCCCCCACAATCAACGGCGCCTGTCCCGATTCCGCTCGCAACACGGGCTGTCAGGCCGCACTCGGACAGACTACCTGTCACGGCAATGCGCCACCCTTCTTTCACCAGTTGTCTGCCCACCTCGATGAAACGATGAGCTGGCCAGCGGCGGGAGGCCATGCGTGCTCCCGGATGCATGAAAACAGTATGCCTGCCGTACACGTGCAGACACTGCGCCAACGCGTCAGCCTTGCGATGGTCCCTGTCTGTCAGTGGAAGTTCCAGCCGGACATCTTTCTCGATGGGCAAGCCCAAATGCCGCAGCAGTGCGACATAACGCATGACTTCAGGTTCCGTATCGGGCCATGCAAGCTTCCACGGTGTCTGCTGACTCGCATCCGGGACAAAACCGGCCCATTGCCGCGCACCCAGACGTTGCGTGATGGCGTTGGAATATCGACCACTTCCATGCATCTGCAGGGCCAGCCCAAAGCGATGTTGTTGCATGGTGGCATAGAAATCGTCCACAGCGTCAGCCCGTACCTCTCGTTCCGGCAACAGCGGATCTCCAGGAAAATCGACAAACGCATTGATGTAATCCGTGAAACGGGCAATGCATTCCCGGGCATTGGAAAGACCAACAAGCGTGATGTGGGCATCAGGAAACGCATGCCGCAACATGCGCAATGCTGGCACCACACAGAGAAAGTCACCCAGATTCAAGGCCCGGAAAATGACGATGCGTTCCGGCGCTGGATACCGCGAGAGCGAAAAGGATGTCATGAAGATACTCCACGAAAACGGATATGGCCTACCGTGCGCCAGAAGATGGACAGCAAGGGATTGAGTGCGGAAGTAACCAGCAGCTCAGTGATATTCCTGATGCTCAGGATCGTGCCGCGCAAACGGTAGAAAAACAGGCTGATCGTCAGGATCAGCCACACACCGGATGCTCCGATCGCCAGTGTGGGCTGCCCTGCGATCGCAGAGATCACCGCAACCAATAGCGTCAGCGTGATCAGAAGATAGAGCCACGGCAACGGTTTGCGAACGTACTGCCGATAATGAGCCCGATGCTTGCGGTACAGAAGCGCGTCAAACATGGCTTTACGCTGCATTCTCAGACCCGCCGCAAAGGGGGCTGGCCGTAGTGGATGGATAACCACTGCCTGGTCAGTGCGCTTGATGTGGCAGCCATGCTTGAGCAAGGCGAAGTGCAGGTCAGAATCCTCCCGCCATGCCTGGGTGTAACGCTCGTCAAACCCTCCAACCGCAAGCAGTGCCTTGCGCCGTACAAAGCAATTTGCCGTGACGAACTCCGCGTCCTGCAGGCCGCTGGCGTCCCGTTCAAGGTCGGTGAGCTTTTCCGGGAGAGGCATGATGATACGCCCGCACAACGCATCGACATCAGCGTCCATGGCCTGAAGTCCACGCTGCAACCACATTGGATCAGGCAACGTATCATCATCAGTAAATGCCACTATGGGTGCCCGCGCTGCTCGCCAGCCGACATTTCGTGCGCCTGCCGGGCCCTGCGTCTCGGTAACCGGCAAATACCGCAGCATGGGCGTCGACCCTTCAAAGGCAGCGAGGCGATCAATCAGACTGTGGACGTTCTCATCAGCGTCGTCGTCGCAGACGATGATCTCGTAACGCTCGGCTGGCAAAGTCTGATCCAGCAGGGCAGACAGACATTGCATCAGCATCCGTGCCCTTCTCCAGGTGGGGATGACCACCGAAACGCTGGGACGTTGCTCAACATGCATGATCAGCCTTTCATGGCCGGGCCGACATATCGCAGTGGGAACCCTGAATTGCTGCAGGGAGGTCGTGGCTGTCGTCTCGTCGCTCATTCAGGCCACCATCATTTTGTACAAGTCCGGGAGATCCTGGACCAGAAGCTCCAGCGCCGCTGCCATCACTGCCTGCGGGGTCACGCCATTGAGGCAAGCATTGGTTCCCTGTGGACAGATACTGCTGTAGCAATTTCGGCAAGGTACATCACGGTAGAGCAATCGATGAGCAACCTGCCATGGTGCATGCTGGGGGTTGGTCAGCGCATAGAGGTCAACCACCGGCGTCTGCAGGGCTGCAGCAATATGCGCTGGCCCGGTATTGTTTGAAATGAGCAGATGGGCAGCCTCGATCAGGCAGGCCAGTTCGCCCAGACTGAGCTCACCTGCCAGGTTGATCACATGAGAGGATTCGGTGCACTGTGTCAGCACACTGTCCACCAGCGGACGTTCATCTGGCCCGCCAGTCAGCACCACACTCAGGCCGGTATCGTGCAGCATGGAGATTACCCGGGCAAACTTGGCGGGACTGTATCGCCGCGAGGGGGCACTGGCACCGCAATGCACGACAATCCAGCCAGGATTCTTGTCTATCCCGTACGCATCAAGAACAGTCAGCAGCTGGCGCCAATCATGATCACGCGTCCGAAAGCCCAGCCGTGTATCCGGACAACAGGCACCGACCGTGGCAACCAGATCAAGCTGACGCTGCACTTCGTGGCGAATGCCCTGTTCTGGCTCGGTCTCTCTGACCCAGTGGCTGACAAGGTGATAGGGATTCTCAGACACGTGCGCCAGCACTGCCGGAATACCGGCAAGGTGACACACCAGGGCTGCAGGCAATGCGCTCTGGGTATAGACGGTGAAGATCACTGCTGCGTCATACTGACGCTGCTGCAAGGTATCGACGAGATCGCGCGTGGCAGCAGGGGCGGCATTCGCATTTTTTACCCAGGGCGCATCATGTGCAATGACATCATCCACATCGGGAAGGAAAGGGGCGAGGCTGGCACCCGCGCGTGATGCCAGCAGGCTGATGTGCGCGTCGGGGCTTGCATGCCGCAAGGCCCGAATAGCTGGCGTGCTCATGAGCACGTCTCCGATATTATCCAGACGCACACACAAGATACGGCGTGCGTTTGACCATAAGAGATCCAACGTCATGAGCCGCCCTCCTGTG
>Ga0079226_10002798_pt1 | contig 13428 bp, 12 predicted proteins | sample Poulit2014_FD_76345 | JGI IMG/M metagenome (GOLD analysis project Ga0079226, IMG submission 76345) | Agricultural soil microbial communities from Georgia to study Nitrogen management - Poultry litter 2014 | ecosystem: Environmental > Terrestrial > Soil > Agricultural land | place: USA: Georgia... | reverse complement strand
GACCGAAGCAGAAAGTATTAGCACGTTATATACTTGGATGTATACGTTCCATATGCCGGCTTTTATCTTTTTAGCTGGCTTTTTCGCTAAAGGTTCGGGTAATTTACAATATATTTCTAAGCTGGCTAAACAGCTTCTTGTACCTTACCTTATATTCCAAGTTTTATATACGGGTTATTACTTTTTAATTGGAAAGGAAAACTGGTTGACCGATCATATATTTTATCCCCACTGGTCGCTTTGGTTTTTAATGAGTTTGTTTTGTTGGCATATGTTACTCATTATTTATCGTCATCTTCCTTTTGCAATTGGAATTCTACTTGCATTAAGCATTGGTATTGTCGTCGGTTACTTCGATCAAATTGAACATACGTTTAGTTTGTCCCGTACATTTGTATTTTTTCCGTTTTTCTTACTTGGCTATCACGTGACGAAAGAACATATCCAATGGTTAAAACGTCGAGCGATAAAGACGATTGCACTTTTGATTTTAATGACAGTTGCAGTTGCCATCTACTATCTGCCAGATATTAATTCTGGTTGGCTTTTAGCTTCAAAATCATATGGTACGCTTGGCGTCGATTATTTTGGTGGATTTGCTCGATTAGCCGTTTACGGTACATCTACATTAATGGCAGCGTCTGTTTTAGCTTGGGTACCTGAAAGACGTGTGTCGATCACCTACTTAGGTGAGCGAACATTGTATGTTTATTTATTACACGGTTTCTTTATCCAATACTTCCGTGAAATGGAACTGTTTTTTGTTAAAGATATTTTCGGACTGATTGGAATTGCTTTTGTATCTGCTATGATTGTTTACTTATTATCAAGTCGAGTTGTGATAACCATTGCCCAGCCTCTCATCGAGATTAGCACTTCACGACTTCAACAGTTATTGCAGCATTTCCGTCGATTACTAAACGTATAGTGTTCAACATATCTCCTGTTTATATAAAGGGTTACCATAACCCAACCTATGCTTCTGAGGAAAAGTAACGCTTTTCTTTGGAAGCATTTTTTATCTTATTAAACATAAGATGTAAACCGAATAAAATTTTGGTTGACATTCTTGCAAAAAATGCTAAAATATAGTCATTAAATTGTTAACCTGTGTAAAATATGGTTAACAAGGGAGGTTTCGATGAAAAGACAAAGTTCAATTTTTAAATTAACGCTCGGAGCAATGTTTATTGCGCTAACAGCTATTGGAGCCAATATCACAGCGATTGTCCCTTTTCTCGTAATTGGTGGTGTACCAATTACATTACAAACATTTTTTGCAATATTGGCTGGATTAGTATTAGGTAGTCGTCTAGGAGCTTTTACTATGTTTGCTTACATGTCACTTGGTTTAGCTGGGGTGCCAGTTTTTGCACAATTTACCGGTGGGCTTACAACAGTTTTATCGCCTAGCTTTGGTTTTATTCTCTCTTTTATTTTAGTTGCTTATATTGCCGGAAAAATAAGAGAAAAATATAGTCATTATGTTGCCTATCTAATCGCATCTTTAATCGCTTTAATAGTTAATTATTTAATCGGGACGAACTGGATGTATGTTGCTTATCAGTTTTGGTTTGAGGCACCACCAGAATTATCTTATATGATCGTTTGGTTATGGATGATTGCACCTTTACCGAAGGATATTGTTTTATCCTTTTTAGCTGGAACCTTAGCTTACCGTCTAGCTTCTTATAATTTAATGATTTTCGAACAAAAGAAAATAGTTTCATAAATTAAAAAAACGGATGCAATGCTTCTGTTAATATAAAAAGCAACTTGCATCCGTTTTTAATTGTATTAATTTATTCTCCATAAGCGATATAAGGGTACATTTTTTGCGCTAGTTCTCCACCAGAAATAGGTCCAACAATATGTTCTTGTACGATACCATTTTCATCGATTATAATCGTTTCAGGCTGTCCGACGACACCGTATTTTTCGGAAACTGCCATATCGTAATCGAAAATAAATAATCTTTCACCGTATTCCTCGCCATGGCGTTCGATATATTGATTTAATACCCGTTGTGACTCAGCACGAACAACAGTAAAGACTTGAATCTTATCGCCATATTCCTTTTCAAATTCAATTAAGCTTGGAGACTGTTCGTGACATGATTCACACCATGTAGAGAAAAAGTTAAGCACGACTGGTTTACCCCGATAGTCTTCTAATTCATGAACGACCTCGTCCCGGTCTTCTAAGGCGAAATTATAGGCTTCATCACCAACTTTTACAACTTCATTTTTGTTTTTAATATTTATTACTAATACCGCAATAATCGCAATAACAAAAAGTAATGTTACGATTTGCGTAATCCGAACTTTGGTCATAAGCGTCTCCTCACCTTCGCTTATTTATTTTCCTCTTCTAGTTGTTGTAATAATTTTAATTCTTTAATTGCTTCCTTTTGGCGACGACCGATAAAAAAGATATATCCTGCAATAAGTAACCAGACGATTGTATAAGCGGCGAATAAGTATGTCATTTTATACCCTCCTATTTCATCATTTGTTCGTGTTTTTTCGTTCTTAACTTATTTACCTTTACCCGTAATCGTTCGACATATAGACCTTGCTGAAGCAGTGAGAAAAATAATAACGTAAACGTTAAAACCGTCACGATTAACGTAAATGACATCGTTGGGTCGAGTGCACTACCGGAACTGTTTTTCATTACTTGTGGATGTAGTTGTGAGCCCCACCATTGTATCGACATGTACACAATCGGCACATTAATAAAACTAATAATTCCAAAGACAGAAGTTAAGCGTGCCTTTCGTTGCCATTCCATCGTTAATTGACGAAGAACAAGATAAGCAATATACATAAAAAACAAAATTAATGTCGTAGTTAATCGGGGCTCCCATACCCACCATGTGTTCCAGGCTGAGCGAGCCCATATTGGTCCGGTAATTAATACAATTGCAGTAAAAATAACACCGATTTCTGCACTTATTCCTGCAATAATATCGTACGTACGCTTCTTCCTAATTAAATAGAGAACACTAAAAATAAAGACGATGAAAAATGCGAAAAACGCATTCCAAGCAGAAGCGACGTGAAAGTAAAATATTTTTTGTACTGGACCCATAATTCGTTCAATTTTTGACCAAATAAAAATTAAATATAAAGAGATAATCATTGCAATAACTGTAAGGGCTACCGTTATATAATGAAATATTGAAGGGGTTAACTTTCTCCTTCGTATTCGATTGTCGCTCATCATTCAAACCTCCAATACATATTCAAATAATATAAAACTTATAACGAAAAATAGTAGGTCATATACTGTGATTAATTGAATCCAACTTAAGGCCTCGCGAAACGTCTCATGCTCAATTAATAAAATTCTTGTCGCTTGAACAGCGCCTATCACTACTGGCGTTACAAGAGGGAAAAGTAATACTGGTAGTAGCGTTTCACTACTTTTTATATGGGAAGAGATGGCCGCAAGCATCGTACCAACAACGATAAAACCGAACGTACCTAAAAACAACACGAGTATAAAGGATGCAATATTTCGATAACCAATTAGATGGAAATCAAATAAAATAAATAAAACCGGAATTGCTATAAGTTGAGTTATAAGTACGAAAATAAAGTTCGCAATCACTTTGCCGATATAAATACTCGCTGGATCAATCGGTGCAACGATAAAACCTGCAAGCCGATCTTCTTCCTTCTCCAAGGCGAAGGAGCTATTAAGGCCAATAATGCCCGAAAAGATAGTAATAACCCAAATCATTCCTGGAATTAAGGCACGGACTGCCGCATTTGCTGGATCAAAAGCGAAACTAAAAATCACAATGACCAAACCAGAGAAAATAAGCATCGTCATCATGTTTTGCTTTGTTTTCCATTCTAAGTACAGGTCTTTATAAGCGATCGCTATAGCGGGCTTTAGTAAATGTGTTATCATTGTAGCTCACCACTATACAATTGTTTCACCCAAGCGACAGACCGGTCTTCTAGGTTTTTATCGGCTATAACTTTACCCTTGTCTAGTAAAATGACTCGATTACAAACGTCGGTAATATGTTCAAAATCATGAGTAACAATTACCATCGTCGTATCGCTTTGGCGTAGTTGCTCGAGCAATTTATTTAACATTTGAATTGCTTGTTGATCCAATCCAGTATATGGTTCATCGAGTAGTAAAATAGTGGGCTTATGTAAAAGTGTTCGAGCAATCGCTAACCGTTGTAACATACCCCGGGAGAACGTATGAACCGGTTCATTTTGAAAAAAAGATAATCCCACCGCTTTAATCAGTTGGTCAATTCGAGATTCAGAATGTTCAAGATTATACAACTTAGCGAAAAATCTTAAGTTTTCTTTCGGTGATAACGCCTCATATAAAAAGCTCTTATGACCTAAATAGCCAATTTGTTGTTGACGTTCAAAGTCATCGCTTTTGACAGAGGTTCCATGTAAATAAACCTCTCCCTTAGAAGGCTTTAATAAGCCGGCGACGATTTTTAACCAAGTGCTTTTACCTGCTCCATTTGGACCGAGCAAAGCGACCGATTCTCCCTGATTAATAGTCAAATCGATACCACGAAGAATGTAGCGATCGCCTAAAACTTTTACAATATTCCTAGTCTCAATCATTAGCACCAACTCTTTCTAGTCTTTGTCTTTACAGTTGAGGATTATTTTTGCTCGGGTTTAAAACGCAACTGTTCACTTATAATGAATTTAAGATGCCTTTTTTGTAAAAAAAGGTCGGAACGTTATATATCCTACAAGAATAAGTAATAAAGCACTTACGACATAGGCCAAGACAATCCCTTCCTCTCGTTATCTAACTAAATTAGCTTTGCTCGGTCCATTAGACTTATTCGATTAATCACTATCTTCAGGAGGTGCTATTTTTGCCCGTTGAACAGACTTACGAATATAAAGTAACACACCGATTGTTGCAACGACTAAAGCTACAATCGGGATTACCCAAGCTAATAAGCTAAATCCTGAAGTTTCTGGTGCAGCTAAAATCGATTCTCCATATACACCGACGAAATAATCTTTAATCTCTTCTTTCGTATAACCTTCATTCATAAGCTCTAAAATTTCACCCTTAAACCGGTCGTTTAATTCCGCCCCGGCGGTATTACATTCGGGACAGACGAACATAGAAGCGATTTCTTTATATTCTGGTGAATTTTCATCATAAGTTTGTTGTGCATAAGCAAAGGACGGAATGAAAAGTAACCCGATTAAAAAAGACAACATTAGACGTTTACGCACGATTAATACACCTTCCTTTGTGCCCCTTTGTATGGTGGAACAACCGGCGCATAACGACCACCCCAAACAGCAAATAAGGTTCCAATTAAAATAACAACACTTCCGACCCAAATCCATTTAACAAGGGGATTGATTTTAACTTGTAGTGTTGCACGGCGATCTTCTTCCCAACCATTTAAGACAACGTACAAGTCTTCCTTCAAAGTGCTACGAATGGCAACATCGGTCGACGGCTCTTCCCAATTAGGAAAAATAGCTCGCACCGGTTGGACATAGCCAACATGTTTACCATTTTTCTCAACGGCAATATTTGCATAAACGGTTTTCTTTCGACCTTCTAAATCGAAGTCTAACTCTTCATAAATTAATTCATAATTACCTATTTCTAACGATTCGCCTTCTTTTAATGTCACTAGTTTTTCTACATCGAAATTTTGTCCGACGATTCCAAAGGCGATGATTGCAATTCCGATATGGACGATATATCCACCATGTCGACGTCGACTGCGAATGAACATACGACCAAAGGCAATTGGTGCAGCTTCTCCAGTAGCTTTCATGCGAGCGCGGGTACTTTTAATAAATTCAACTATGTGCGTCAAAATAAGGAAACTTACTACAGCAATTGCAATAATTGCATACGCCTCACGAATACCGAAGACGATTAATAAAATGGCAATCGTTACACTTATAGTCGCTGGCAACATAAAGTTTTTCCATAAGTCTTTGACCGTCGAACCTTGCCAAGAAATTGCTGGACAAATGGCAATAAGCAGTAAAAGCCCCAACATAATCGGCGACATTACTGTGTTGAAAAACGGTACTCCAACTGTTACTTTCTGTCCTGTGAAAGCTTCGCTTATCAGCGGGAAAATCGTCCCCCAAAACACCGCAAAAGTTCCACCGACTAAAATTAAGTTATTTAATAAGAAAGAACTTTCCTTTGAGATAAAAGATTCAATTTGCCCAGATTGTTGTTGAATTAATTGATAACGATTAATTAATATTAAAATTGCACAAACAACCATAAAAGCCATAAACACTAAGAAGTAGGTTCCTAAGTTCGTTTCGGCAAAAGCGTGTACCGATGTTAAAACACCACTTCGTACTAAGAATGTTCCGAAGATCGCTAAACCATAAGCAATAATAATCAAGCTATAATTCCAAGCCTTTAGCATATTTTTACGTTCTTGGATAATAATCGAGTGTAAATAAGCTGTTAATATGAGCCAAGGCATAAAGGAGGCGTTCTCTACCGGGTCCCAAGCCCAGTAACCACCCCAACCCAATTCATTATAAGCCCAATAACCTCCGATTACATTTCCGAAAGTTAAAAAGAGCCAAGCAAAAAGTGTAAATCGACGTGTCGCTTGTACCCAAAAGGCATCGGAATTCTTTAAAATTAATGATGCAATCGCAAAAGCAAAGGGCACAGTTATTCCGACATAACCTAAGTAAATGAGAACTGGATGAATAATCATCCCAGGGTCTTGTAACATCGGGTTTAAGCCTCTACCTTCAGTAGGCACCTCTGCCAATACATTAAATGGTTTTGTAACAAAGCTTAATAAAAAGGTAAAGAATATCATGTTAATTGTCATTACGACAAGCACATAAGGTGTCATCGGATTTTTCTGCATTTTTTTAGAAAACATTACTAAAACAGCATATAACGTTAACAAAAAGGTCCATAACAAGATAGAACCTGCATTACCTGCCCAGAGTGCTGTTAATTTATAAATAAGAGGCAAGTCTGTACTCGTAACCATAGCGACGAACTCAAATTTAAACTGGCTCGTCGCTAAGGCAGTTAACATAATGGCAACAGCAATCGCTGTCAATAGGAAGACACTAAAGGTCGCTCCTTTTCCACTGTCGATAAAACGTTGATTTTGTTTTTTAATACCAATAGTTAAAGCAATTAATGCATAAAGTGATAAGGCAAACGATGCATATATCGTTACATTACCTATTACATCCATTTGTATCCACCCTTTTTTGTCTGACTTCAACAATTTTCAATAATAATTTAAATTATTATATTAGCTTATTTCCCCATTTTACGGTGGATTTCAGGATCGTAATCTTTCGGATCCATTCCTTCATAAGTTGATGGGCAACGTGTTTGCACTTTTTCTGCTTCAAAAATTCCGTCATCGTTTATATAACCATGGACAATGATGTATACTTCATCAGTAAAGTTGTCTGGTTCTACTCCGTTATAATGAACTGGCAAAATCGACCCTTCTTCATCTTCTAATTCGAAGTTAAGTTGCACTTCATCTGGATACCATTCAATGGAGCCATCGACGAGTAATCCTTCTGTCGTGATATAAGTGTCTGTTAGCTCTTCGAGGTTATCATTTAAATAGGAAATCGTCACTTCATTACCACTTACTGTTGGTGTAACGATAATTAACATTAATAACACACTTAATAAAACGACACTGCTTCCGACAATCACTTTTACGTTTTTCTTCATAAATGAATCACCCCAGCAAAATATTTTAAGTACTATATAACATTTTGTTTATAAGTTTTATGAATCTTGTTTTTTCCTGCGGTTAAAGATAATTAGAAGAATAAGGATCGCAATAATTATAGTAGCTAGAACAATCATTACGATATTTTCCACTGTGAAGAAACCACTATCTTCCTCTTCTTTCATTTGTTCACTAGCTTCAGCTAGTCTTTCCGCCTGTTCTGTTAATGATTCAATCGCTTCTAATGTCGTTACATAATCTGGTTTTTCATATTGAATGGTCAAATTAAACTCGGTATTAGCTTCAACTTCCCCGATATCTACTTTATGTACTTTAAGACCGAATTGATCGGTTGATTCGATTTCTCCTAAGTCACTTTCAATTTCGAACGCATCGGCATTAAAAGGTTCAAAAACTAATAGATCCATAATATCGGCTTCTCGCTCCATCTGATAAGGTAAGCGAATTGTATAGGTTTGATCTTCTTCTTTAATCTTTATAAAATACTCCACGAGAAAGTCATAGGTTTCACCTTTTTCTAAAGGTTGTTCTAATTGCCAAACTACTTCATTGGTCGTTTCATCTACTTCCGCATCAATATCTTCTATTTTTTCATTTACTGTATCGCCTACTAAAGATAAGTGAAAGTCTCCATCCATCTCTACGATCGGTATTCTTACCTCTTCTAAAGGTGTGTCGATATCATTTCGTAATGTGCCATATAAACCGATAAAGACCGATGGCACATCCTCCCACTCCTCGGGATTGTTATATTGGGGCATAATATAGATTGATAAGTTTTCATACGGTGTATCTAGTTGCGCCTCGGCATGGATTTTACTTGGACCATTTATTCCGATTAATATAAGTAAGATTATTACTATAGATAAGAAGATAGGTTGATTTGTTTTTTTCTTCATTTAATTCCACCTCAATAGTATAGGTAAAAATTACCTTACAATTTATAATCTTTATTATTTTATAATGAAAACTCTTCACTATTATCTTATCATCTTACAGTCGATATTCCCTTTTGAAAATTGAAGTTTTTGTGAAAAACGAGGCTAAATGAACGAATGTCATCATTTAGACATACATTTGTGAATGGTTATTCATTTTTGCTTAGTTTCTTTGTCGCTTTCTCAGTTATAATGAAGATGAAACGGTAATTTGTTATTTAAAATAATTATCACTAGCTAACTTGTATTACATAAATTAATAGACAACTTTTCGTCTATGGATAGTCTTTATGACTATTTAAAGGGGAAACCCTACATAGAACAAAACAACTAGATTAAAAACAGGAGGGATTTCGTTGAAAAAGCATTTGAAACTCGCAATCTTTTTAGTTGTACTGCCCCTTGTACTTGTCGCTTGCGGAACTGCTGATGAAGATGCCACTACAGACACTGAACCAGTAGACGAAGCAGACGATGAGTACGCGGACTTAATTGCCAAGTTCGACCCGTTGGGAGACGTCCCAGTTCCTGAAGACAACCCGATGGACGAAGACGTAATCGAATTAGGTAAGACACTTTTCTTCGACCCACGTCTATCCGGTAATGATGAACTAAGCTGTGCTTCTTGTCACGTACCGGCTTTAGGATGGAGTGACGGGAAACCATTATTCGAAGGTTTTGAAGGAGCAGAGGGACCACGTCGTACACCTACCATTATTAACTCAGCGTATTACGATGAGTTATTCTGGGATGGACGGGCTGACTCTCTTGAAGAACAGGCAAAAGGACCAATTAGTTCACCAATCGAAATGAACATGAACCTCGATGAACTAGCTGACAAGTTAGCTGCAATCGATGGTTATCCAGAAATGTTCGAAGAAGCTTTCGGTGAAGAGATTACACTCGACAACATTGTGAAGGCTATCGCTGCGTTCGAACGTACTATCGTTATTAACGATACTCCTTTCGATCGCTTCTTAGCAGGTGATTACGACGCATTAACTGAAGAAGAAATTCTCGGTATGGAAGTTTTTGCGAACGAAGGACAGTGTATCACTTGTCACAACGGTCCAAACTTAACTGACCAGCAGTACCATAACGTCGGCCTCGACTCTGATGACGAAGGACGTATGGAGCATACTGGTGACGAAGAAGACGACGGTGCTTTCCGTACTTCAGGATTATATGGAATCGCACACCATGCACCATATATGCATGACGGAAGCTTAGAAACTTTAGAAGACGTCGTTGACTTCTACGACCGTGGTGGAGATGGACACCCTAACACTAGCCCATTGATTACTGAGTTAAACTTAACCGATGAACAAAAGTCTGCATTAGTTGCATTCTTAAAGGCGTTATCTGGAGATGAAAGTCCAAGCGTCGAAGTACCAGACTTACCTGATTATGACGATTAAAAATAATCAACTCGTATGAGATGTCGCATATCAAGTAATGAAGTAGATTAAAGATCTTGTTCACCCTTACGAAGGAGCAGTTTTTGAGACTTTCAAAAGCTGCTCTTTTATTTTTAGTTGTTATTCTCATCTTTTTAGCGCAAACTAAAACAAAGGAGGTTATGACAGTGCGTCCGAAACTAATCCAATTAATCACATTTGCTTTAGGCACTATTTTACTTGTAAGCTGTCAAGCCGATACGACAATTAGTAATGATATTAATGATGTACTTGTTGATGAAGCATATATTGAAGAGCTGATTGAAAAATTTTCGCCTCTTGGGGACGTACCTATTCCAGAGGATAACGAATTAACTGAAGAAGCTGTTGAACTCGGGAAAAAGTTGTTTTTCGACCCCCGTCTTTCCGGCAATGATGAACTAAGTTGTGCTTCTTGTCACGTACCGACATTAGGTTGGAGTGACGGTAAACCGTTATTCGAAGGTTTCGAAGGTGCACAAGGGCCACGTCGAACGCCGACGATTATTAATGCAGCTTATCATAAGTCGCTCTTTTGGGACGGACGAGCAGATTCCTTAGAAGAACAAGCTCTAGGACCAATTAGTTCGCCAATTGAAATGAATATGAATCTTGATAAGTTAGCTGATAAACTAGCAAAAATTGATGGTTATACAGAGTTGTTTTACGAGGTTTATGGCGAAGATATTACGATTGATAACATAGCAAAAGCCTTAGCATCCTTTCAACGAACAATCGTGACGACTAATACTCGTTTCGATCAATTTTTGGCTGGTGATTACGATGCGCTAACCGAGGAAGAGATCTTAGGAATGGATTTGTTCGCAAATAAAGCTCGTTGTATCGCGTGTCATAACGGACCTCATTTAACGGACAATCGTTTTCATAACGTCGGAATTGAATCGGATGATATCGGTTTAAAAGAATTTACGGGCCGAAATGCCGATGACGGTGCCTTTAGAACCCCTGGATTATACGGTATTACCCAACACCCTCCTTATATGCATGATGGAAGTTTGGAGACGATTGAAGATGTCGTTGAGTTTTACAATCGAGGTGGAGACGATCATATAAATAAAAGCGCTATGATAAAAGAACTCAATTTAACAGAGAAAGAAAAGAAAGCCTTAGTTGCCTTTCTTCATACATTAGAAGACCGCTCTTTAGAAGAAATTGAAATGCCAGACTTACCGGATTTTGAATAACAATCCCTTTTATTAAAATTACAACTGAAATAAAACTAACAAAAACAACAAGGCTGGGACAAAGCCACCCTTGAACGAATGGATGGACTGAAATTTTCTATGAAGTAGGAAATAAGTCCATCCTTATTTTTAAGGAATTTTTTTGTTTTTATTATGGCGACATCCTCTCTCAAGTTTGTTACTATTAACGCAATTCGAGCTTTATGTCCCTGCAAGTTTTAATAAAAGCTTACACCAGGTCTCTTCCCGATGTGGAAGTTTTCAATAAAACTTTCCTAACACCTCCCCGCGCTAGGTAAGTTTGAAGAGTTTTGTTTATTAACTTACTTAGCGTGAGACTTCGTTAAGTAAGGTGAAGTATTAGTTATCATTAACTACTAGGTAGAATTCTTCACTGAGTAAGATGAAACGTTTTTGTATATAGACTTACCTAGTGGAGCAACAAGCTAGGTAAGCCATGAAGGTTTTGCTTGTTGTCTTACTCAGCAGATGGTCTCGCTAGTTAAGCCTAGGCGATATCATGCCTACCTTACTCAGCAGAAACTTCTACTAGGAAAGTTTAAATGGATATCACACCTAACTTACTCAGTAGAAGCCTTCTTTGAGTAAGTAGAGATGATATTTTTTATTAACTTACCCATCGAAGAAATCCACTGGGTAGGTTGAAATACTTTTGTCGATATACTTACTCATTGGAGCGCCCCACTGGGTAAGTGGCAATGCTTTTGTGCGTAGACTTACACGGTGGAACGTTCCACTAGGTAAGTTGCAATGCTTTTGTGCGTAGACCTACACGGTAGAGCGCCCCACTGCGTAGGTTGCAATGCTTTTGTGCGTAGACTTACACGGTAGAGCGTTACGCTGAGTAAGATACGAAGCTTTTGCTTATACACTTACCTAGCATAAATTCCTGCTAAGTATGCTTAAACGGATCTCACGCCTTACTTACTCATCAGAAACTTCTGATAGGAAAGTTAGAGTTTCTTTAAAAAAGCTTATCCAGCTAGGCAAAGCGATGCGAGATTTAAAGCATTTTTTAAATACATCACATCGGCTAATATCAGTTAAATAAAAGGCACACTTCCTTAAAAATAAGTATAAAACAACGGTACTCAGTTTATCTGAACACAGTTGTTTTATTTATCGGGCTTTGTTCCAATCTCGTTTTGTATTACTGGAAGTAACGAAATTTTTGATTCATCTATACATTTAAGCCAAAGTTTTATCCTAGCTATTTTAGTTTTGTTCAATGAATAATGTTTTATACCGCTTTTTTCGATTTGATTCGTCTCATATAAAGGTAAAAAGCAATCGACGTAATAAAAACGAGACTTGCGCTAATTACATACATTAAACTAAAACTATATGAGGAACTGATCAATCCCCACACAAAGGCACCTAGTCCAATTCCTAAATCATATAGGACAAAAAAGGTTGACATCGCTTGACTCGTTCGTTTAATACCAGCTCTTTGTACCGACAAGGTTTGAAAACCGGGCAAAATAGACCCGTAACCTAAACCTATTACACTAGCAGCTAAAAGAAATATAAGTACACCTTCAGTTATACTTAATAAACCTAATCCGAGAGCAAATAAAATTAAGCTTGGTAATAGTACAAAATGAGCGCCACGTTCATCGAAAGCCCGTCCTAAATAAGGTCTAGATATAATCATAAGCAAAGCAAAAATGAGAAAGAAATAACTTGAAAAAGCACTAAGCCCGAGTGATTGTGCATATACCGGTACGAACGACAAAATACTTCCATAAGAAAAACCAACCATCCCACTCAAAATACCGATTGGCAATGCTTTAGTATCTAATAGGTCCTCTAAACGTAATGAAGTAAAGGATGGCTTGATATGTTTTTGTTTCTCGCCTGTTTCAACAAAAATAGCAAACAATAAACTTATTCCCATTAAAATACTTAGAATTAAAAATAAAAACTGAAAAGATACATATTGAAGCAGTAGTAAACCAATAAATGGACCAATTACAACTGCGATATTCATCGACATAGCAAAATATCCCATACCTTCTCCGCGACGGGAAGGAGGTACAATATTCGCAACGATGGCTCCTGTTACCGTCGTTACG
>Ga0079226_10002796_pt1 | contig 13434 bp, 15 predicted proteins | sample Poulit2014_FD_76345 | JGI IMG/M metagenome (GOLD analysis project Ga0079226, IMG submission 76345) | Agricultural soil microbial communities from Georgia to study Nitrogen management - Poultry litter 2014 | ecosystem: Environmental > Terrestrial > Soil > Agricultural land | place: USA: Georgia... | reverse complement strand
TAAATTATTTAAAAGACAAATTTAAAAGGAGATAACTTCATGAATGTGAAAAAGGGATGGGAAGGACGTTGTTTTGAAGACTTTGAAATTGGAGATATTTATAATCATCCATTGGGGAGAACCGTAACGAAATCAGACAATATATATATGACATTGTTAACTCAAAACACCAACCCAATTCATTTTGATAGTAACTACTCTTATCAAACTGAATTTCAGAAACCTTTGGTTAATTCAACTTTTACAATTGCTTTGGTCACGGGTCAATCTGTTACGGATCTTTCCATGAATGCAATGGCTAATCTTGGTTGGGATGAAGTGCGTTTGCCTAACCCAGTATTTGAGGACGATACAATATATTCATTTTCGGAAGTTATTTTTAAACGTGAATCCAAGTCTAGAACTAATGTTGGTATAGTTAATGTTAAAACAAGCGGTTATAACCAGAGGGGTGAGATTGTTATTACTTTTAAAAGAGCATTTATGATATATAAAAAAGAGCATATGCCTAATAAAGATAATCAATTACTTTTTGATGTTTTTAAAAAAAATGACACCTATAGTGAACAATAAACACAAGTTGTTGTATTGTAATTAATAAGGAGGAGTGTAATTTTGAGCGGCCCGTTGAGTCACTTAAAAGTTTTGGATTTGTCACAAGTAGTAATGGGACCTTATTGCACTATGTTACTTGGAGATATGGGAGCAGATATTATAAAAATTGAAAAACCCTCTGGCGATATAACTCGCTATGTAGGGCCTCACCGTAATAAGGGTATGGGGAGTAATTTTTTAAATTTGAATCGTAATAAACGTAGTTTAGTACTTGATTTAAAAGATGAAGAGGAAAAGCAAATATTATTAGATATGGTCAAGGATAGTGATGTTATTATTCATTCTTTTAGAAAAAAAACGATGGAAAGTTTAGGATTATCGTATGAAAGTATCTCTAAAGAAAATAAAAGTATAATATATTGTGGAATGTATGGATATAGTCAAGAGGGTGCCTATGGAAGTTATCCTGCTTACGATGATATTATTCAAGCAGGATCAGGAGTTGCATCCGCTCAAAATGAAATGACAGGGGAGCCTCAATATGTTGCATCACTTTTAGCTGACAAAACGACAGGGTTAATAGGTTTAAGTGCGATTCTTTCGGCTCTGATATATAAGGAAAGAACAGGGGTAGGCCAAGAGGTAGAAGTTCCCATGTACGAATCAATGGTTTCTTATTCAATGATAGAACATATGTATGGAGAAACATTTTCTCCGCCTAAAGGAAATGCATTTTATTCTAGAGCTGTGTCACCCTACAAAAAGCCCTATAAAACTCGTGATAGCTATTTAGGCGTGCTTGTTTATACTGATAAACAGTGGGATAATTTTCTGAAAATTTCGAACAACAAACACCTACTAGAAGACGAAAAATTTAAAGACATGAATACTAGGTCTAGAAACACTGATTATGTCTATCAATATGTAGAAGAAATAATGAGCAAAAAAAATAATTCTGAGTGGATAGAACTTTTTACCAAGTATGATATCCCTTTCATGCCTATAAATGGCCCAAAAGATTTGTTAGAAGACGAACATTTAAAATCTATTAATTTTTTTAGCAAAGTAGAGCATCCAACTGAAGGAGAAATTAAGAACGTTAAATTTCCTGTTAACTTCTCAAAAACACCTGCTAAATTAAGTCGTCTAGCTCCAAATTTAGGGGAACACAATGAAGAAATTTTGGGGGGAACTAAGAACAAAAATTAACTATATACTAAAAAATAAAGATACACTTCAATGTCAAATTAATAATTATAAGGAAGGTGTATGATAATGAATAAAAGTGGCCCTTTGCTAGGTCTAAAAATATTGGAGGTTGGGAGCACAATAGCTGGTCCTATGACGGCTACATTATTAGCTGACCTTGGAGCAGAGGTTATTAAAATTGAAAGCCCTAAGAAAGAAGATACTATACGTACTTGGTCCCCTATTAAAGATGGTATCTCACTGTGGTGGAAAGTTATAGGGAGAAATAAGAAGCTTATAACACTAGATTTAAAATCTGAAGAGGGTCAGAATATATTTAAAAAATTAGCTGCTGATGTAGATGTTATAATTGAAAACTTCAGACCAGGAACTTTAGAGAAATGGAATATTGGATATGAAACACTTTCTAAGATAAACTCCGGTATTATTTTGCTTAGAATCAGCGGATTTGGACAAACAGGGCCTTATTCTAAACAACCTGGATATGGAACGATAGCTGAAGCTATGAGTGGTATTCCGAGTTTTACTGGATTTCCAGATTCTCCGCCTACTCTATCAGCTTTCCCTTTGGCTGACGCTGTTACGTCAGTTTTCGGTGGAATGTCAATTATGTCTGCAGTTTATGATAGAAATAGAGATGACGGTAAGGGGCAAATCATCGATCTTAGTTTATATGAATCCATGATGCGTTTGGTAGATCCATTAATTATAGGGTATGATCAAATGGGCATTATAAAAAAACGGGGGGGCAACAGAATGGAAGAAGACGCTCCTCGAAATACATATCTAACCAAAGACGAACATTGGTTAGCTATTTCAGCTAGTTCTAACCAAACATTTAAAAGGTTAGTTCAAGCTATAAAAAGGCCTGAATTAGCTGAAGATACGCGCTTTCGTAACAATCCGGATAGGGTTAAAAATGTAGAAGAATTAGATAAAATTATTGGTGATTGGATTGCATCAAAATCACTAAAAGAAATAGAGGAAATTTTTAAATATTATGATGTTGTGGCTGGTCCAGTTTATGATATAGAAGATATTTTTAAAGATATTCAAATTAAAGCTAGGGAAAATATTGTATCGATAAAAGACTCTGATTTAAACGAGGCAAAAGTCCAAAGCGTGGTACCTAGATTTTCTAAAAATCCAGGAAAAGTAAATCATTTAGGTTTAAAAAGAGGAGAACATAATGAAGAAGTTTATCATAATACTTTAGGTTTGAGTATAGAAGAAATTGAAAGCCTTAAGCAAAAAAAAATTATTTAATACATCATAATAATAAGTGAAAATCTAATAATATACTTACCATGTAAGGAGGAGTTAAAGTGAATTATGAAGGGGTAGCTATTTCTGGTTATGGAGAAACCGAGTACCATAAAAAAAACCCTAAAGGACAGTTGTTTTATATAACGGAATCTGTAAGACGAGCAATTAATTCAGCTGGATTAAAACCTGATGATATTGATGGCTTAGCCGTCACTTCATTTCAACTTCCACCTGATAATGTTACCACAGTAGCAGAAAACTTAGGAATGAAAATAAACTGGGCATTTCAAGGTCTATATGGGGGAGCTTCCCCTATTATCGGTGTACTTGACGCAATAAAAGCTATTCAATCAGGAGTAGCTAAAGCTGTTGTTTGTGTTGCAGCCGACTCATTTAATGTTGAAGATCACATGGATGCAATGGGTAATTTTAATGGAACGGTCAGGGATTATATGTCACCGTATGGCTTTGGGGGGCCAAACGGGATGTTTGGTTTAGTGCAACAAAGACACATGTATGAATTTGGCACAACAAGGGAACAGTTAGGAAAATTAGCAGTAACACAAAGACAACATGCATCTTTAAATCCTAATGCATTATTAAGAGACCCTATGACTATGGAAGATTATTTAAACGCTAGAATTATAGCTGATCCTATAAGGCTTTACGATTGTGTAATGCCTTGTGGGGGTGGCGGAGCCGTAGTTATTACTACAGAAGAACTTGCTAAAAATTCCTCTAAGAGTATAAAAATACTTTCGGGAGGACGTAACCACAACGCAAAACCTAATGAGGTAATAAATTTAGAATGTGGGTGGGTTGATTATCAACAGGAAATGTTTTCAGAAGCAGGAGTAACACATGAAGACTTAGATCTCATTCATTTGTATGACGATTATCCCATTATGGAATTGATTCAACTTGAAGATTTAGGGTTTTGCAAGAAAGGAGAAGGGGGAAGCTTTATAGATAACAAAGATTTTAGTATAACAGGTGATTTACCACTTAATACTGGTGGAGGACAACTATCATGCGGGCAATCAGGGGCAGGAGGCGGCATCATCGGATTAGTAGAAGTAGTACGCCAATTAATGCATGAAGGAGGGGAAAGACAAGTAGAAAACGCGAGATTAGGTTTAGCCTCGGGATTCGGTATGGTTACTTACGGGCACGGTTTATCAACATCCGCTATAATTCTATCAAACTAGGAGGAAAAATATGAGAAGCTTACCTTTGCCAAAAATACAGAATTATAATGAACCATTTTTTGAAGCTGCAAAGGAAGATAGGTTAAAGATACAGTTTTGCAATAATTGTAATAAATTTGTTTTTTATCCAAGGACTAACTGCCCTCACTGTTTAAGGACAGATAAATTGACTTGGGAAGAAGCCTCGGGTAAAGGAAAACTTTATTCGTTTGCCATAGTCCATAGGCCGCAGCATGAAGCTTTTTTTAGTCAAGTTCCTATCACGTTAGCTGCGGTTGAATTACAAGAGGGGCCGGTAATGATAAGCAGGATTATTCAGGAAAACAAAAATGATGATGTATTTATAGGAATGGAATTAAAAGTTCAAGGATACAAAATGACTGAAAATATTTATGTTCCAGTTTTCATTCCAATAGGTTAATTAACTGAACAATAAAGAGGTGAATACACAATTATCATTATATAATGATAATCATTAACCCTCAAAATGAAAGCGTATTCTTTTGGGGTCGATACTTTTTAACTCTAAGGAGGAGTTAACAGTGAAGAAAATAGGATTACTGAGCCAGATATTTATTGCTTTCGTATTAGCTGTCATACTAGGACTTATATTTGGACCTAGTATTAGTGTAATACAGCCTTTAGGAGACCTTTTCTTAAGACTTTTACAATTTATTGTTGTTCCGTTAATTTTTGCTACTCTAATAACTGCAGTATCTGGAACAGACATTAAAACTGTTGGTCGTATAGGAACAAAAACTGTTTCTTTTTATCTCTTTACTACAGCTATAGCTATTGTTATAGGCCTCGGAATAGGGTTTCTTATGCAACCAGGTGTAGGTGTAGATATGCCAAGCGACATGATAGGTGAAATTCCAGATGAGGAAGATCAGAGTGTAGTAGATACTTTTCTAAATATTGTTCCAGAAAACCCAATTGAAGCTTTGTCGGAAGGAGAGATTTTGCAAATTATCTTCTTTGCCTTATTTATAGGCTTAGGGGTAGGATTAGTGGGAGAAAAGGCAAAAATTATTAATAATTTCTTTGATGGTTTTGCTGATGTTATGTATAAAATAACGGGATTAATAATAAAAGTAGCACCGATTGGTATTCTAGGGTTAATTGCTCCAGTTGTTGGAGAATATGGTTTGGATATAATTTTACCCTTATTAAAATTAATTATAGCTACTTTGATAGCAAGTATTATACACGCTGGAATCACTTATACTACGGCAATACGAGTCTTCGGAAAAATGAGCCCAATAACTTTTTTTAAAGGGATAGCTCCTGCTGCTTTATTCGCCTTTAGCTCAGCAAGTAGTGCTGCTACACTACCAATAACAATCGAAAATACACAAAAAAACTTAGGAGTGTCTGAAAGGGTAAGCTCTTTCGTACTTCCTTTAGGAGCTACAATTAATATGGATGGTACTGCTATATATCAGGGGGTTGCTGCCTTATTTGTTGCTCAATTATATGGAATCAGTCTAGGTGCAACTGAAATACTATCTATTGTACTAATAGCAACGTTAGCCTCAATAGGAACAGCAGGAGTCCCTGGAGCTGGATTAGTCATGCTTACCTTGGTTTTAACAAGTATCGGATTACCTTTGGAAGGCCTAGCTTTAGTCGCGGGGATTGATCGAATATTGGATATGATCCGTTGTGTTGATAATGTTGTAGGAGATGCAACTTGTGCAGTATCTATAGATGGCACTGAAAAAAGAAAAAGCAAACGAGGTCAAAACGAGGAGAATATAGCTTCAGAACAAGCCTAATGAGTATTTTTTTATAAAAATGCCGAAAACAATAACGGATTATATCTATATATCCAGTAGCAAATATTCCTAAAATACAACCTTTAATAAAACTATAGTCTTTTTTAAAGCATTTATAACATGAGTCAATTTCATAACAACCATTTTTAAATGAAATCCAAACTTTTATTATAAAATAATCTATAATGTTCGGATTTTAGGTAGTAACATAAACTGATTGGAGCGGCAGGTGGACGGCTCCGGGTCAACTAAGAGCGGTTACGTCCCAAAACAATGTCGACACTAGAACCTGTGTACGTCATCGGTGAAAGACCTAGATAAGACTTTACAAGGTTTAAGTAATCGCTACGTCATGTCGAAACGCCTTCATGAATAGCATTCTGCTTCTCGGCAGGCTAGGCGCAATTTAGAATATTGGCCTGAGGATTCATTAGCAACCAGCGGTAAAGTAGGCATTGTGAAAGTGGTTTTCTTGAATAGATGTCAACCTTGATCTGTTATGAAGTTAAAGCGTCCACTTGAAGTGTAAATCAATTACACCTAGTTACATTGTTCGGATTTTCAGCAACACATTTGGATTATGATGTTGAACCACATATTATTAATAAAATGAAGGGACACTGCAATTCTATGAAAAGTTCTATATTTGTTGGTAGCGATGTTTTAACTTCAACAACTAGTAAAATGTGGGAGGCAATGAAAAATGCAGAATTAGGATGGATTAAAAAAAACAATGATGTTAGTTTGAATAAGTTTCTCGCAAGGATGTCACAGATAACTGGAATGGAAAGTTCTTTATTAGTTCCAACTTGCACAGCAGCTAATTTAACGGCATTACTCGCTCATACAGAACCTGGCGACCAAGTGATACTTGAAGAAGAATCTCATATATTATGGCAAGAGGAATGGGCTTTAACAGCAATTGCAGGTGTTCTTCCTAAATCGATAAAAGGAAAAGATGGAATTATGAATGTTGAGAAAATAGCTCAGGTAGCTGATCATAAAGTATCTGGCCAATCACCAAACAACATGGTTATTTGTATTGAAAACACACATAACACTGGCGGGGGAACGGTTTACTCAGCGAAAAAAACAAAAGAAATTTCAAAAATTGCAAAAAATAGAAACATGAGGTTGCATATTGATGGAGCAAGAATTTTTGATGCTGCAGTAAGTGAGGACACAGAAGTTATAAATTTAACTTCTGAAGCTGATTCAGTAAGCATTAGTTTAAATAAAACGTTAGGAATACCTTTTGGTTCAGTTTTATGTGGTTCACAAAAGTTTATCGAAAAAGCTAAAAAGGAATCAAATAGAATAGGAGGTTTTAGTCTTCATAAGGGTGGCCTCATTGCTGCTGCTGGCCTTGAAACTTTAGATGTTTACAATTTTAAAGAGACCTGTAAGTATATTAAACAAACTCATAATCTAGCTCGATATTTTGCTAAATCAATCTCTCAATTATCAAAAGTTTCAATAAAGAATGAAAAAGTAGAATCAAATATTGTATTAGTTGATATATCAGAATCAGGTATGAATTCTTACGTTTTTATTAGAGAATTAGAAAAAAGAGGTGTAATTGCTAGTTTGAGATCCGAATATTTAGTACGTTTTGTGTTCTCTCGAGATATATCAAACAATGATATTGCAACTATATCATCCGCTATTCGAAACATTCTAGATATTAAAAATCCTTCAAATGAAGGTTATGGAGGCCTGTAATGAACTATAAAATATATCCTTTAAATTTGGGTACCTTTAAAGAAATGGAAACATCAAACTTAATGTATCAAACTAACCCAGGAGAAAAAATATATTATCCACCTATATTAGGTTGGTTAATCTTAAATGATACGAAAGCAATTGTAGTAGATACTGGTGGTTCCGGGAAAGAGTGGTCTATAAAATACCATCATGAATTGGAAAGAAACTCTGAACAATTAATAGAAAACCAATTAAAAAAAAGAGGTGTAAATATTGATGAAGTAAATACTGTTATTAATACTCATCTTCACTGGGATCATTGTTTTCAAAACGAATCTTTTAAAAATGCAAATTTTATAGTACAAAAAAAAGAAGTGATTGCAGCAATTGACCCTATTCCTTCTCAAAAAAAATATTATGAAATAGGGTTTAAAGATGTTCAACCTGGTTGGGTTAAAGTTATAGATAGATTAAAAGTAATAGATGGAGATTATCAACTAAACGAGGGAATAAAACTACTGCATCTTCCTGGGCATACACCAGGTTTGCAAGGTGTGTTAGTCCAAACAAAAAAAGGGAAGTACCTCATCGCCGGAGATGCAGTAGGTGTTTATGAAAACTGGGATGGAGAGAAAAAAATTAATCATATTCCACAAGGAATTCATTGGAATTTAGAAGAGTATTATAATAGTTTTTCTAAAATGGGAATGTATAAAGCGGAAGTTTTGCCATGTCATGATAAAAGAGTTTTAGGAAAGGAATATTATGGGTAAATTTACTCCTTTTACCAAAGAGTGGTTTGATAAGTATAAACTAGTTATAAATTACGACCGAGAATTATCTTGGATATCTAAACATATGACTTGCTCGTTTTTATGGCAAATAGACAATGAAGAAATTTTATTTGATGTTAAAGAAGGGAAAATCATAATGATTAGAAATCCAAATTGGAGTGATAGTTGGGATTTCAGTATAGTAGGACCAAAAAGCGTATGGGAGATTTTTATACAAAAGTACCCCCCACCACTTTATAACAGCTTGTTAGGATTATTAACTAAGCACCCTCATTGTAACTTAAAAGGAAATCGCATAATAGCAATGCAAAATATTAGGTCAATTATACGCATGTTTAGTTTAACAAGATGTGTTTCCTGAAATTATGTGTTTGTCCTGAAGGTAAATATGAAATGTTAAACGATATAACTTAAAGTTTTTTCGCATATTATTTTTACTTTCCTCCAGTAAAAAGAAAGGAAGAATAGTTTGATAAAAGGGTATTATAAAGAAATAATAATTAATAATAAAAAAAATGAGATCTATTATGAGACAGCGGGAGAAGGCGTTCCGTTGATTTGTTTGCATACAGCAGGGGGAGACTCTAGACAATTTAAATATTTGTTAAGAAACAAAGAACTTACTTCTAAATTTCAAATTATAGCGTTTGATCTCCCATTTCATGGTCGTTCTTTTCCACCAGATAAGTGGTGGGAAAAGCAATATTTTCTCAGCACCGATCTTTATATAGAGATTATTGAAAAATTTGTACAAAGTATAGAGGTTGAATCCCCTTTAATAATGGGATGCTCAATGGGAGGTAGCATAACATTAGAACTAGCATATAGGTATCCTAAGAAGTATAGAGGTGTTATAGCTTTAGAAGCAGCTGAAAAAACAAGCGGTAGATTTAATGATTATCTATTTCATCCTAGAATAAACGGGGGGGAAATGTGTGCTTCTAACATTTTTGAGCTAACATCTCCGTATAGCCCTGAAAAAAACAGACGTGAATCTTGGTGGATATATAGTCAAGGAGCGCCCGGAATTTATTATGGGGATTTATATTTTTACAGCGAAGAGTGGGATGCTACTGATAGAGTTCAGTATATCGATACACAAATGTGTCCTGTTCATTTACTAACAGGTGAATATGATTATTCGTGTACGCCAGAAATGACAAAACAGACTGCCAAAAAAATAAAAGGTGCTTATTATAAAAGGATGGAAAAAATAGGACATTTTCCGATGATAGAAAACCCAGAGTTATTTTTAGAGTACCTTAGGCCTGTTTTGAAAAAATATCAAAAAGATAATTAATATAAATGTGATAATTTTATTTATTTCAAACCACTAGCGTTGCATTAATTTATTTTGAAAATTGACAATTACCATAACTATCAGTGTTTTATTTTCATACAATAAAAAAGTCCTTATAATGGTTGGGTAGGTAGTGAACTATCCAAATCCAAAACAAGGACAAACCGTATGGATAAGTTTACACAAAATAATTCATTTACAAAATAGTTATCTCCGATAAACCAAAATTTGTTTGATGTGTATAAGTTTAAAAGACAAGCTATTTAAGGAGGATTTACTTATTGAATAGAAATATTAGAAAAACTGTTACTATTACAGAAGAAACATATATAGAAGGATTTAAACAGATTGCTTCACCAGTAAGAATAGCGGCAAGCATGGCTGTAATTAAAAACGATTATGCAGGGAAGTTTGTTAATGATCTTAATCCTTTAATAGAAACTTACTCAGCGTTTTTAGGAGAAACTTTAACAAAAAAAGCGATTACCGCTCTGGGCGTCTCAGGAAAGGAAATTGAAGGATATGGAAAAGGTGCATTAATAGGCTTAAATGGAGAAATCGAACATGGGTCTGCAATTATACACACTTTAACTTTTGGCGACCCATTTCGAAAAATGTGTGATAATGCTAAAACACTACTGCCTTCGGCAGAAAAAAGAGGAGCAGCGGGAAGTTCTTTAGATTTAGCTATTAAGCACAAAATGGACTCCAAAATCAGGTCTCACCATATGACTTATGAAATTAGAATACCGGATGCCCCTAAAGAGGATGAAATTTTAATATCTGCTGTCGTAACAACTTCAGGAAGAGCACATCCTAGAATTGGATCCTTAAGTGATGAACAACAAACATAAATTGGTAAATATATTTGAGTCAATTTCATAATAGGTTGCATTAGAATCCTTTAAAATAATTGTATGTAAATAAATTGTTGCTTTAATTGAGTTTTACCTTTATTCTTTATTTTAATAAGATAAACGGATAAATTATAATTATAATAACAATTAGGAAGGATTCTATATGACAGAACGAAAAACAATATCCATAAGTCAGCAAACTACTCTACAAAAAAAAGTGAGTCAAGTATTGAGAGAAGAAATATTGAAAGGTAAATTTAAGCCTGGAGAGAGATTAAAACAAGATCATCTGGCTAAACGTTTAGGTGTTAGTAGAATGCCACTACGTGAATCACTTAAACAACTTGAATTTGAAGGGCTCGTAGAAAACATTCCACACAGAGGAGCTATCATCAGAGAACTTTCAATGGAGCAAATAGATGAGATTTATACCTTAAGATCATTACTAGAGGGTATGGCATTAGAGAAAAGTGTTGAAAACCTTGAGGAATCTGATATTAGCGAGTTATATAAGTTGATATTAATTATGGAGAATTCTGAACAAAATCCTAGCGGATATATCAAAGCTAGCATGGAATATCACAGAATCTTACTCAAAGGGAGCAAATGGAAAAAGCTATTATCTATCATAGATCAATTAAGTTCGGGAATTCCAAACATAACTCCTTTTTTATTAGAAGACCAAATAAGACAATCAAATATTGAACATAGACTGATATTTGAAGCTGTAAAAGACGGAGACAATAAAAAAGCTTCTGAACATCTATCTAAACATATTACAAGAACAAAAAACGACTTCAAAAATTACATGATAGATCAAAATAAAAAGAAAGGTATGTGAACAAATGTTTTCTAAAAAATCCTGGCTATTTATACCTTCTAATAATGCAAAAATGGTGAGGAAATCAAAGGAATTACAAGCTGATGTTCTAATTTTTGACTTAGAAGATGCAGTGCCTGCAACTAATAAAAAAGAAGCATATCAAGTACTTCATGATAATTTAGATACATCTTTAAATCAAGAAAAAAAAGTAATAACTCGTGTTAACTCTGTAAAATCATCTTTTATAAAAAATGATATAGATTTTATTACCGATCAAAACATTAGAACTATTATGGTACCAAAGATAGAAACACAAACTGATATTATTAATTTGTTAGAGTTACTTAAACAGAAAGAAATTCATCTACAAACGACACTAATACCATTAATAGAAACTGCAAAAGGAATAGAGAATTTATTAACAATCGCAAAAGCATCTAATAGGATTGAAAGAGTCGCTTTTGGAGCACTAGATTATATTAATGATATAAAAGGAACCCTCTCAAAACACGGTCATGAATTATTTTATGCTCGAGGTAAAATAATAAACTCTAGTAGAGCAGCTAATATTTTAGAACCGATAGATACCGTTTTTAAAGATATAGAAGACTTAGAAGGATTGCATAATGAAGCTAAAATAGTTAAAAATATGGGATTTAAAGGGAAATTGGCTATTCATCCAAATCAATTAGACATAATTAATGAGGTGTTTTCGCCATCTTTTGAAGAAGTAGAAAAAGCTAAGAAAATTGTTAGCGCGTTTAATTATAACAAAACGCAAGGATCAGGTTCTGTAAAAGTAAATGGGGAGATGGTGGATATGCCCGTTGTTAAACAAGCTCAGAAAATCATTGATGAATTCAAAAATACAAAATAACAGGAGTTATTGAGATATAAATAAATGAAATTCATCATATTTTATAATCATTCAAATACAGAGACGAGAAAAACCTTTTTTTACTCAATATGTAAACGTAAAAACTTGCGTTTACATATTGAGTAAATATATATGAATATTTTTTGATAAAGGATGAATTGAATACTCTGCCATCCTTCATCATCTTATTTACTTACTCTTAATTTCTTCTAGTTCATTCAATCTCTCAAGTAGTTCATTTTTTACTAAAAAAGTTCTTCTTGTATGATTTTCCTCTACCTTCTTCCTTTTCTTAACAATATCTGAAAGACCTTTTGATACTGCCCTAGTCTTCGTATCTTGTTCTTTATTTCTCTTACTCATTTTTATCCTCGCTTTCTCTCACTTTATCTATCATCTCATTAAGGTGTAATTCCTGTAATAACACCTTGCCGGAGCCAACGTCGAACACTTTCCTCATTTGTCGTAATTTTATTTTCTTGCAGTAGATGAAATGCTTCATGCATTTAATGCAACAAGTGTTGTAAATCGTTGTAATGCCTCATAAGCTCTCCCACCACTTTTATATTTTAAAACTGCTGGGCAAGTACTTTAAATACATTTTAGTTAGTAGTTCCTTAAACAGGAAATTTTAAAAGGGATTTTAAATTAATTTTCCTTCTCGTCTAGCACGAATCAACGTACTTTTTGATATGCCTGTCTTATCTTCCACCTGTCTATACGTATGTGTTTCTTTAAGTTTGATGGCATGCTCAATCTGTGCCTTTTTATAAACCTTTGGACGTCCTTCCCTAAAATTGGGATCTTGCCTTGCTATATCCTTTCTCTCTTGAGTACGCTCTACAATCATATATCGTTCAAATTCGACAAACGCAAGCATTACGTTCGGGATCAGTCTTCCGGTTGCTGTGTACTCCACAAGCCCTATATTGAACACATGTAGGGTGTTTTTGCCCAACCCCTCGAAAAGGTATATTTCAGAATAGTCAAACATATATAGTGCTCAATATGATTCAAGGATTAAAAATTAGTTTCGTATTCCTTGACCCTTCTGTAAAACGTG
>Ga0079226_10002795_pt1 | contig 13436 bp, 10 predicted proteins | sample Poulit2014_FD_76345 | JGI IMG/M metagenome (GOLD analysis project Ga0079226, IMG submission 76345) | Agricultural soil microbial communities from Georgia to study Nitrogen management - Poultry litter 2014 | ecosystem: Environmental > Terrestrial > Soil > Agricultural land | place: USA: Georgia... | reverse complement strand
GCTATTCTTTATAGGCGCTGATTTCTACTATCGGCGCATGCCGCTTTAGCTCAGTCGGTAGAGCGTCTCACTCGTAATGAGAAGGTCAGGAGTTCGATTCTCCTAAGCGGCTCAGTTAAGACCATTGCATTGCGTGCAAAGTGCTTCTGGCCGGGGGAAGTTACCGAATGCTCGCTTGTAATCGGTTTACATTGAACAGACTCCATGAATGATTACGGCAAGGCAATGAGCACAAGCGGAGCGAAGACACGATCATGTAGTCATGGTTCTGGAACACTTGAGGCCTAACATGTCCTTAGCTATCATGAACACCCGTACGTTGAGTTGAGCCTCGCCGCCGGAGAGCGGCGCAGGTAAAGCTTGAGCGTGTCAAGTATTTTGTGTGTGTGGCTTTCGGTCTCAGTGTTTATAGGTAGTGGGTAAATCGATCTGGGTCGGCCACAGCCATCTGGTTTATCGCTTGTTTCCAGTTGGTGACCTTCCTGCCTTCGATGAGTCTTCCGCTGGTCGCAGCGGCGTTCTTGCCTTGTTTCGCCCGTTTGGCTGCTCGATTATCCTCGATATTGCAGATCATCAACCACAAGGTCTTAATCGCAGAATCATCATTGGTAAACTGCACCCGGTTACGGGTAGCTTTCCGCAGCTCATTGTTCATCGACTCGATGGAATTGGTCGTATAGATGACCTTTCTGGCCATCGGCGGGAACTGCAAAAACGGCACGAACCGATCCCACGCATCAGACCACACTTTCACGGATTGCGGGTATTTCTCGCCCAGTTGGGATTCGGTAAACTCATTCAACGCCGCGCGTGTGGCATTGCCTTTTTTCAATGCCGCAGATACTGTCTTTCGATCGCAGTAGGCCACCCACCGGTTTGCCGCCCGAATCAAATGCACCACACAGGTTTGCACCATCAAATCCGGCCAGGTGGCTTCGACTGCTTCCGGTAGGCCCTTCAAACTATCGCAGCAGACAATGAACACGTCCTGGACGCCACGACTGGCTATGTTCGCGCACACATGCGCCCAAAACGACGCGCCTTCTTCTTTCGCCAGCCAAATGCCTAGGATATGTTTGACACCGTCCATATCCACACCAATAGCCAAATACGCAGACTTGTTGACCACCCGTCCGCCGTCACGGACTTTAATCCGTAGCGCGTCGAGGAATATGACCGGGTAGAACTCGTCGAGCTGCCGGTTTTGCCACATCATGACCTCATCTAGGACTGCGTCCGTCACAGCGGAAACCGTCTCATGGGAGATATCAACTCGCATGGCTGTGGCCATATGATGCTGAATATCGCGTACTGTCATGCCACCGGCGTACAAGCTGATGATCATGTCGTCGACATCAGTTAACCGACGTGAGCCTTTGGGCACCATGGTGGGTAGAAATGTGCCATTGCGATCCCGCGGCACGGTGACATCCACCGGGCCGTAGTTCGAGTCGACCTTTTTGATATACGAGCCGTTGCGGTAATTATCGCCACCAGCAGCCGTTTTAGCTTCCCGGTCGCCTTTGGAATATCCCAGATGCGCATCCATTTCTGCTTCTAACCCACGTGTCACCGAGGCCTGAAGCAGGCTACGGACTAGATCATTTGCATCCGTTGATGTTGAGCCGAGCTCGTCGATGAGCTTAGCTACCTCCGGATTCGCCAGCAGCTTTTTCTCGATTGCTTTGATCTTCCGGGTTTCGTTTCGCCACAGAATCCATTATGGTTTATCTCTTTCATGCAAGGAAAACCCCTCACACACAAACCATTAGCATCACACTCTGAGGTGACGGTCGAAGCTGAGCTTCATCGTAAATCCGATGACGTCAAAGTAAAACTCATCAGTACTTAGAATAAATTCTTCTATGCAACACCAGCAGAAGCTAAATCCGCATTGCTCGAGATTGACGGGAGTGTCCTTGAATACGAAGAAAGGCCAGAGACTGAACAGTTCCGTCAAAGTACGTCACTTGAAAGCAATCAGTAAACAACTAGCTCATCTTTTGTAGAAAGAAGCTAGCCAACGTGATCGACTGGGACAGCCTTACACCAATAACGCCAGTGCTTCACAGTTCGCGGTGGCTGCAGTATGCGTTATAACTATGCTCGGTTTTGCAGGAAGATTATTCAACTATGCGTCTTGTCTGCAAACACTGTCCAGGCGCACGCGAAACTAGAATATCCGCTTATCCGCTGATGCTAGCCGCTGCTGTGTCTGTGGCTTGCTGCGATTGAAGCCTGGGAAATAGTTGTTCAGCATTTCTCCGGTTTACCGCGGCATGATCAATATCTTTATAGTCATCCATCATTCCTGTAAAGAAGTGACCTCTGTCGAGGTTGGCATAGGGCCAGTCAGAGCCGAAGAGAACATGCTGGGGGTCCGCAAAGGAAAGCAGCGATGGGAGCGCGTAGGGCGATGATGACAGAGCAGTATCGAACCAGAACCGCTGCAATGATTGGATGCCTTCCTCGTTGTCGCCACTACCGGTAGCTAACCTGGCCACACGCATGGATGCGTAGGGCAGAAAGCCGCCTCCATGAGACAGAATTATGCGACAATTCGGGTATTTATCAAGCCACCCCTGACGTGACATATTCAAGGCCGCGCGAGAGGTGTCTAGCAAGAAATCGAGACCGTAAGCTGGGATGTCAGGAACTGGTTCCGCCGGAAGAGAAGAAGGATGCACAAATACTACTGCGGATTGACTGTTGAGGTATTCGAAGAGCGGCTCATACGACGCATCTCCTAGATAAGTACCTCGACTGTTCGCAAGGAAGACGACTCCATCAGCGCCGAGCACTTCGAGGGCATAATGCGCCTCAGCAAGCGAACCTTCCAAATCCCTAATTTCAGGAAGAGTGGCGAATAGTCCGAACTGAGTCGGGTGAGTACGAACCAGGTCGGCGCAGAACTCATTGACCTCGCGCGCCATCAATCGGGCCTCTTGGACGGAGTCTGCTGGCTCTACACCAGGGGTTGAGACTGATAAGACCGTCGTTTCTACCTCGTTGACACTCATCACCTCAAGAGCCCTATCCACTGACCATTCCGGGATTGCCAGGCCACCAGCTGTTTGGCCTTTATTAAGGAGCCACTCTCGGTAGCGAGGCGGGACGACGTGTGCGTGAGTATCAATACGACGAGAATTCATGGAATGTAGTCTTTCTAAAAATATGGAGAAGGAACGGCGTTCTGTGCGTTAGTTGTGGAGCGATTCAGGCCTTGGCGCATCCACAGCAACCTCGGCGTCGTCTTCTGTTTCTAGGGCACCAGCGGCTTGAGTGGCCCTAGCACGCGATGCAGGAACGAAGGCGATGATAATCGCGCCAATGATAGCTGGGATCGCCAGAGCATAGAATTTCCCAGCAAAGGTAATTCCACCCGCGACGAGCAAGCCCAGGTAGGTCGGGCCAAGGATTCCTCCGATTCGGCCGATGGAGAGGTTAAGTCCCAAGGCTGTGGCACGAACCCGGGCTGGGTAGTAGCTACCAACATAAGCGTTAATCAAGGTCTGCAGGCCGGTGGTTCCCATTCCAAGGCAAGCGATAAGCAGGTAGGCGAAAGCAACACCTGGCCGCAGAGCGAGCAGAAGAAGCGATACGGCAGTAAGCATGTAGATGCACAGTACAACGCGCTTTTGCCCGAAAGCATCTGCCAACCATCCGCCGAACAGGGTACCAATGATCGCTCCAGTCTTGAGGACGACCATGGAACCAAGAGCAATGGAAAGCGGGTAACCAGCACTATTGAGGAGATCGGGAAGCCAAGCAGCAACGCCGAAGTTTACTAGAAGGCAGACTGAGGTCGCAATCCAGAATAAAAGAGTCCCTAGGGCGCGACCTTCTCCGAATACATCCTTCAACCGGCTCTTTTGTGGCTTTTCCTCCTCTTTATCATCAGAAGAGTTCGGGGAATCAGTCTGTGTAAATTCTTCAATGCTGAGGCCATGTCGCTGAGCAACAGTCATGGCGCGCTCTGTACGACCTGAAGCCAGAAGGAAGCTTATTGACTCAGGGAATCGCCACAAGAGAAACGGAGTGAGGATAAGGAATAGGCCGCCTATCAAGAACATTGACTGCCAACCGTAGTCATCTACTAGGAACAACGACATTACACCAGAGAGGACTCCGCCGAGGCCTACACCAGAGAAGCCAATGGCCGTCCAGAGAGCTTTTCGATGTTGAGGAGCGAACTCAAGCAGTGTCGCAGCACAGGTCGGCATCACTGCTCCTGCGCCTATGCCTACGATGAGTCGCAGGGTCAGAAGCACCTCAGCGTTCCCAGCGAATGCGGAGAGCAACATGCCGGAAGAAAAAATGGTGACGGCCGCGATCGTCACGACACGTCGACCGTATCGATCTGCGAGGAAAGCGGTGAGGGCAGCACCAACCAGCATGCCAAAAACGCCTGCAGATCCTAGGTACCCTGCCATTTCGGGAGTTATACCGAGGTCCGCGTCAGCGCGTAATGAAGGAAGAACGCTGCCAAACATGGCAAGGTCAAAGCCCTCTGCCATAAGGACGGCAAATGACAGCACAATAACCCAAATACTGATTGAACGAGAACGGGTTGATGGAGACATGGGAACTCCCTTAGTCGATGGTGTGAATGAGCCAGGACACGTACAAGCCAATTAAATGGCCTGACTCACACAATGGGTAGTATGTCATCAGACTGTCAACCGTCAGACAATTAAAGGTCTCGTGACCACTGCCCTCGTTGAACCTTGCGCAACAACCTTAACAGGGTGTCCTGTTCAGAAGAATCTAGGACGGAAAAGAGTTCTTCCATGGTGCGGTTCTGGGCTTGAACGGACGACTTGGCTTCGCGACGACCCTCCTCGGTTAGCCGCAATGAAACTAATCTCCGGTCCCCTTCCAAGGGACGCTCTCGACTAATAAGCCCCTGCTTTTCCAACATTCTCAACCCACTACTCGTGGTTTGCCGGCTAATATCCGCGAGCCGGGATAAATCTTTCGCCTCCACGGGTTCGAACATCCAGATCATGTAGAGCAGTCGAAATCCAATCCACGTGCGTCCCCGCTTGGCATGAACGTCGGCTTCAGATTTGCGCACATGAGCGGAGGCAATATTAGTCAAAGCAATACTCAGGGCCATTGCTTTAGCATCAATATCTGGAAGTCGATCAAAGGTGCGCTCAACAGCGACATCGAGGTAGTGCTCACTAGAAACCGATGCCGCTGGAATCCCCGGCTCCGAATCCTCCGATTGATGGGAACGATCAGGTCGGTCACTATCCGAATGTTTTTGTGCTTGTTCTTTCATCACACTGTCCTTTCCTCTTGTTCTGGCACTCTGATGCTATTTGTACACGAGTGGAAACCTGCAACTATCTCGACTTGGTGGAGCATTACACTCTGACAGAAGTCTTGGAAAGACTGTGTACAGCTGTTTAAGCCAGCGCACTAAAATATCCAAATCAGATCAGTGTGTTTTGCCTTCGTGCTGAGAAAACTGGCGGCCAGCCTTTTCAGCACAAGCTAAGAACAAGCGATCGATCGTAGTAGAGTCGATCTCGCATTATCTTGTAGAAATCATCATTTTCAGGTTATGGACATCATGAATGAATCAATAAACAGTATGGAGCAGTGGGGAACCACCTATGATCGCGAGTGTTCAGCGCGCTGACAGAATTCTTGACTTGTTTTCTGGAGACGTAACTTCTTGGTCAGTTTCTGAGATGTCCAGGGAATTGGAGATATCGAAGTCAATAGTGTGGGAATACGCAACCACTCTAGAATCATTGGGTCTACTCCGTAAGGATGGTAGTAATCGGTATAAATTGGGGTGGCGAAACTTTCAACTAGGTATTCGTGCTCGGCTTGCATCGGAAATTGCTGCTCCGGCACGCATCGAGATGGCAAAAATCGCGTCGGAACTGCAAGAAGCAGTTCAACTATCCACGCGACATGAAAGTGACGTTGTGTACCTAGAAAAGATTGTTCCGACTAGTGGAGTCCGAGTAAATTCGACAAGAGTTGGAGAACGTCTTCCAGCTCATACAACTGCTAGTGGCGAATTGTTGCTTTCATCTCTAACCGAAACTGAACTAGAACACATTTATCCGGACCAAGCTCTTCCGCAGCGGACTTCTCAGAGCATTATGGATCGTAAAACTCTAAGTCAGCGAATGCGGAAGGTCTCTGCACAGGGGTTTGGAGAAGATAGAGAAGAAACGATTCAAGGCCTTTGCGGAATAGCCTTTCCAATCTTTAATCAACACGGGGATATGATTTGGGCTATAAGCATAACTTTCTATGAGTACAAGTGGTCGACACATGCAAAGCGCTATCGTGATGCACTTCGGGAAGCATCCGAGCGGCTTTCTGTCCTTTCCAAAAGCGCTGATCTGTGACAGTGCGAACATAACGACTGGTTCAACCACAGTCGCACGGAATTGAAGGTTGTGGTTTGTTCCATTTTTCTGAATTGAGTATTTCTATAGATTTATTAGTCCGAAATGAATTTAATTCCGTTTTGATTAGGAACGTGTGCCTTTTCGGGGTAGTTGGTATTGGTATTCCGCGCAGTTGGGACCCGTGTCCCGTATAAGTGGTACCGTCTGTGGAGTTTCCCGACAGAGTCGGCGCTGACTTCCTAGTCACCTGCTCCATCTCCGGCAAACGCCTCAACCTCGGCGACTACGGCTTGCGCCAACGACGGGCTCGTACCAACAACACCACCGACTAACAAAGCTGACCGCTGATTGCAGCCCAGCGACGAAACAGGCTGCCAGCAGGGCTGAACCCCAGTACCGACAACCCGGAATGCTTGAGTACCGGCTCCCATGGAGCACCGGTATCAAAACATCGGAGCTGGCACCGGCCCTGTGGAGGTTTCGTGGGCGACCTTTGCGGAAAGGAATTAGGAGTTTCCGAGGTCGTTTCCACCACTAAGCGGCGAGTCCTCAGCGTAAGGATCCCGGTGGACAGGGGCTCTGACTTGGCCAGCTTGTGCCAAAATTAGAGTGTTCGGCTTAGCCGAACGGATATTTTGCGAAAATGGCAAGTGTGGTTACTGTCATGCTCAATCCCAAATGAGATGTTAAGCATATTGACGCACCGTTTGTGGACTGGACAGGACTATTTTCTGTCCGTAGCTGACCATTTTCCTACAACAGATGGGTTGTGCATGACTACCATCATAAAATCGGTAACCCAGCGTCGAGTGGGTATCGATATCGGCGGAACCTTTACTGACATGTTCTTAATCGAACCCGACGGTACCAGCCGCATCTATAAATCTCCGACTACTCCAAAGGATCCTTCTGAAGGGCTCATTAACGTCCTCACGAAGGCGGCGGATGATCTTGGCGAAGAACTCGTCGACTTTTTAAGTCAAGTAGAGACGATCGTTCATGGCACCACGATTGCGACAAATGCAGTTCTTACGCGAAAGGGTGCTAAGACTGGGTTTGTTACGACCTCAGGATTCAAAGACTTACTGAACATGCGTCGCGGTATTCGTAAACGTCAGAATGATTCGAAGTATGCTCCACCAGAACCATTGGTTCCACGTGAACTAATTGCTACGGTAGATCAACGAACTGATGTCAATGGTGACGAAGTTGTTCCATTGGATGAAGGTCAAGTCCGCGCGGCAGCAGAGCTGTTCCGAAATCAACAAGTTGAAGCTGTCGCAATTTCGTATCTCTGGTCGTTCTTGGATCCCGCACACGAGGATAGAACCAAAGAAATTCTCTTAGAAGAACTCCCCGGTATTTTTGTTACCTCATCCAATGAAGTTCTTCCACAGATTCGAGCCTACGAGCGGCACAGTACTACCGTATTAAACGCTTTTACAGGTCCGAAACTCCAAAACTACTTGGCAAATATTGAACGGCAACTTATCGATCGCGGGTTTGGCGGGACACTTTTGATCGTCCAATCAAACGGTGGTGTCATGTCGCCGGAGGTCGCTAGTAATTCTGCGGCTAGCGCTCTCCTTTCGGGTCCAGCAGCTGGTCCTGAAGCTGCATTACGGTATGCACGTCGGCACAGCTCCGAAGATGTAATCACTGTGGACATGGGTGGAACTAGTTTCGATGTTTCCCTGGTTCGTAAAGGCCAGCCACTCTTAACCGAGGAAAGCGAAATCGGTGGCTATAGGGTTGCCCTGCCTATGTTGGATATTCATACTGTTGGAGCCGGCGGAGGGTCCTTGGTTTGGATCGACTCCGGTGGAATATTGCGAGTTGGACCAGAGAGTGCGACTGCAGATCCTGGACCAGTTAGCTATGGTCGCGGTGGAAAAATTCCCACCACAACTGACGCGGATCTTCTCATGGGGTACCTGAATCCGGACTTTTTCGGTGACGGCGCATTTTCGCTTGATCTGGACGCGGCCCGGCAATCCGTACAGGAAAATATTGCAGGGCCTCTCGGATTGACGTTGAACGAAGCAGTAGACGGTATTAATCGCGTGATCAATGCGACAATGGCGGAGGCCGTTAATGAAGTCTCGGTGAAAAGAGGTTTTGATCCCCGTGAGTTCACCCTCGTAGTAGCTGGTGGAGCTGGACCAATTCACGCAGTTCCAATCGCGCAGGAGCTTGGAATCCGAAAGATTATTGTTCCCCGAGAGTCATCGGTGTTCTGTGCGGTGGGCACGCTTGTGACAGATCTGAAGCATATGTATGCGCGCACATTTGCTTCAGAGACTGAGACCCTAGATTTGAAACGGGCTAGCGCGATTCTTCGCGAGATGAAGGCTGAAGCCGAGGAAACCTTGCGGCATGAACGCATCTCACCCGACCAGTCCGAATTCCGCTTCAGCGCAGATATTCGGTATATCGGACAATTCGACGAAGTTGAGGTTCCGATTAAGTTCGATGGAACTTTGTCTGAGTCATCGTTACAGGAAGCTGTCAATGAGTTCAACAGGGTGCACGAACAGCTCAATGGGTACGTCTTAAGAGACGAACCGACTGAGCTGATTACCTTGCGCCTTACAGCTTTGGGGCATACGGCAAAGCCTAGTCTTGCAGAAACGCCCAGTGGTGGAACTGACCCGGCGCATGCCCTCAAGAACACTCGAATAGCGCTTTTCAATGGTGTCGAGACAAAAACGGACGTCTTCGATGGGCTGAAGCTTACTCGAGATAATCGGATCTTGGGTCCCGCGATCATTGAGCAACCAACAACAACCATCGTTCTATTGTCGGGGTTTGAACTTAACGTTGATCCCCAGGGCAATTACGTAATTGAACCCCTAGATTGAGGTACAGAATGTATACGACTACCCGTACAGTGGATCCAATTCTTGTTGCAGTGATTGGTTCCGCACTTGACAGCATTACTCGTGAAATCGGAGAAACAATGCTCCGCACATCTCGTTCTCCGATTTTCGTTGAAGCGAGAGATTTCGCAACTTCGATCTTCGATCCAAAAGGAAAACTTCTTGCTCAAACACACTACATCCCGGTAATTGGTGGGGCGACCCCCTTTGCGCAAAAATCCATCATTGACTTCTTCGGCGATGACGTAAACGAAGGGGACGTATTTATTCACAATGATGCATACAGCGGCGGCACGCACCTACCAGACATTACAATTACGCGTCCGGTCTTCTGGGAAGGCGAAATAGCTTTCTGGGCTATGACAAAAGGTCACAATGCAGATGTAGGAGGCGCGGGGGTTGTCGGTTTCAATCCGAAGGCAAAAGACATTAATGATGAAGGTGTTCGAATTCCACCTACACGCATCATTGAAAAGGGGCGGTTGCGTCGCGATACTTGGGAAACAATTCTAAGTAATGTTCGGATGCGAAGTTTGGTCGAAAGTGTGTTGAATTGCCAGATTGGTGCCACAGCAATTGGTGAACGCAGACTGCATGCACTTCTTGGCAAGTACGACATCAATATTATTAATGCAGCGTCTGATGAGCTTATGCTCGCCAGCGAGCGCCGCGTGCGGAAAGAGATAGAATCCATTCCAGATGGCGAATATTTTTCTGAAGCATGGATTGATAACGACGGAATCGATGTTGAACTGCCTCATAAAGTTCGTCTTCGATTAGTAGTCGATGGTAGTGACATGATTTTCGATTTCAGTGAAAGTGATCGACAAGCTAAAGGGTTCATCAATAGTCCGATTGCCAACACAGTAGCTTCGGCGCATCTTGCCTTGTTCGGCGCAATCGACCCAGATATCCGCTACAACGATGGTGCATTTTCTCCCTTGGCTGTAATTGCGCCAGAAGGATCAATCCTCAATCCATCTGCGCCAGCACCTGTTGCAGCCTGCACAGTTCCAATGTGTGAGACTATTGCAGAAGCAGTTTGGGTAGCCCTTTCAAAGGCGCTTCCATCAATCGCTCACGCAGGCTGGGCGCGCTGGTGTACTCCTGCGACAGCCGGCATCAATCCTCGAACCTCCCGCCCTTTCGGTGATCTGCACTTTCTTGGGAAAGGCGGCAGTGGGGCGACCGAAGGATTCGATGGTTGGGACCACCTTTCTCCAGCCAATACCCTAGGCGGGTTGAGAACTCCGGATCCAGAACTTCATGAAATGGATACTCCCTATCTGTTGGAAGAGTTGGAGTACTCGCCCGATAGCGCGGGGCCAGGTGAATGGCGCGGTGGCCTGGGGGTTCGGTACCGCTGGAGAGTATTGGCCGACGATATCGCTTGCGCAACGTATGGAAGCGGATTCATCGAGGAGACCCGCCCAAAGGGGTTGGTAGGAGGAAATCCAGGTATTCGTCAAGAACTCCGGCTGACTCGGCCTGGAGCTTCCATGCAGATATTGGAAACCAACAACTTTTATACCTTGAATAAAGGAGACATTGTTGAGGTGATATCCAGTGGTGGCGGTGGATTTGGGTCACCGGCAAATAGAGATCCTGAGAAAGTGGTTCACGACGTTCTAAGCGGAGTGGTTTCCGTTGAGAACGCCAGAGAAATATACCGTGTTGAAGTCGATATCGAGAACCGTACATATCACGTAGAGCAAACTCGAAAACTCCGTGAATTATCAGCAACAAACTAGCTTTGGAAAAGGAAGAAAAATGGGAAAAATCACATTGGCAGTTGCGGCTAGCCACGCACCGGGACTAATTGGAATGCTCGATGAAGCCCCCGAAGAATCGAGGCGTACGGTAGAGGAAGCCTATGGGGCGCTCACTCAGCAAATCAGTGATGTTAAGCCAGACGTCATCATAATGATTGCCAATGATCACTTGGCAAACAATCGGATCCGAGAGTACCCAGATTTCCTGGTTGGTATGGCAGAAGTCCACAAAGGACCTTCCGAGTTCTTTCGTGGGTGGTTGGCTTGCGATGATTACGCGGTGCCTGGTCGTTCTGATATAGCAGAGCTTCTTTTCAACAAGTTGAATGATCGTGGTTACCGGGTTTCGGGAGAAAGGGAGAACCTAAATTTCGATGACAATATTTCGGTGCCTGTAGTTAGAACAAAAATTGAAGAAAGCGGTATTCCAATTATTCCGATTCTTCAGAATGTAACCGTCCCTCCTGTGCCCGATCAAAACCGGTGCTATGAAATCGGCCAAGTCATCGCTGACATCGTTAGGGAGGAGCTACCAGACGATGTGACGGTAGGGCTTTTCGCCACGGGCGGCCTTAGCCACGAACCGGGTGGAGTGAGAGATTTCTGGATTGATGAAGAATTTGACCGCTTCTTCCTCGCTCTCTTGGAAGAAGGAGACCATCAAAAGATTTTGGAAGAAATCACGGTAGACAGGCTTAATCAGGCTGGAGAGAGCGGAACTGGGGAGCTTCTCAGTTGGATTGTAGTCATGGGTGCTATTGGCGAAAAGGACTGTACGGTTCACGGTTACACTGCGTGGGACCAGTGGCGCTGTGGAATTGGTGCAGTCAGTTGGGACATGGCAGAAACACCTGCAAAGCTCTAATTTACAAAATACGGAATGAAGGGGTAACCGAGCATGTCTTTGGACAACATAAATCGAGCACTTGTCTCTCACGATCTGGTGCAAGATCTAAAGTGGGATGCAGATCTGAGGAACGAGTTCGCCGAAAATCAGTCAGCAGTACTCGACCGTTATCCGCTCACAGCGGAAGAACGAAAAGCTATTGAGGAGAAGGATTTCTATACCTTGTATGAACTCGGCTTTCATCCCTATTTGGGTGCGCAATTTGCTCGAATTCTATTTAATAGCAATGAGTCAGGTGCTATCCCAGCTGTTCACCATCTCTTGGCGTCTATTCGTCAAGAACCTTTGGAAGACGAATGAGATGTGAACGTATGGCTAAGCTTCATAGGCTGCAGGCTAAATTGGGCTCTGATGCAGTAAATGTTGGTGTGATAGATCCATTAGCATCTCCGATCTTGCATGTTCAATCGGGCGATGAAGTTGAAATCTCGACGTTGGGAAATTGGGGAGGCTTAGTCACCCCAGATACTGATATGCGCACATTCCCTGAAATTAAGGAAAAGTTTCCCCACGCATTAGGGCCCCATTCGATTACTGGGCCTATTCATGTGAATGAGGCGAAGCCAGGAGACTCCTTAATCGTCGAACTTCTAGAGATAGTCCCAGAGCCCATAGGCTACAACATGGTGGTGGCTAGTCCGCGTGGACGTGGTGTCCTGAGGGATCGGTTTCCTCACGGGCGGATAACACATTTCATGCTAGATCGAGAGACTATGACTACCAAACTGAATGACCAGATAACTATTCCGCTTCAACCATTTCTTGGAGTTATGGGGGTTGCACCTCTGGGACAGAAAGCAATTAGCACGGTAGAGCCAGGAGAATTTGGAGGCAATATTGATCTGGCTGAATTAGTCGAAGGTACTCAATTGGAACTGCCAGTTTTCCATGAGGGAGCAGGCTTTTACTGTGGCGATGGGCATGCAGTCCAAGGTGACGGTGAAATCAATCAGATGGCGATTGAGGCTGGGATGGAGCGAGTCCGAATCCGATTAAGCGTGAAAAGCGACTCTGGGTTGAAAGCCCCTCGAGCGGAGTCGAAAACTCATTGGATTACATTAGGGTTTGGAGACCGTTTGGAAGAGGCTGCGCATGAGGCTGTCGACATGATGGTGGATTTATTGGCTGAGTATTATGAGTTGTCTCCGGCTGATGCGTACACACTATGTTCTATCGCGGCCAGCTTGCGCGTAACCCAGATGGTTAATGGAGTGGTAGGTATGCACGCTAAAATGCCTAAGCTGTAACGGCTAGGTGGCTGGAATGGAACCGAATTCGGAATAGTGAATGCTCTCGCGCAGTAGAGATTCCTTTCCAATCTCACCAACTCTGGTCATATTCTAGCTCCGGCCCAAGTGCTCTATTGAAGGTGGAAGGGCTCCATTTCAGATACAAAACCGCTCTTTACTGATATTTCAATCGAAGAGCGGTTTCGTAATTAGAGCATGCGCGGGACAACCTTGCCGGTGGGGTTGCGCGGGAGTTCATCGCGAAAGTG
>Ga0079226_10002794_pt1 | contig 13437 bp, 9 predicted proteins | sample Poulit2014_FD_76345 | JGI IMG/M metagenome (GOLD analysis project Ga0079226, IMG submission 76345) | Agricultural soil microbial communities from Georgia to study Nitrogen management - Poultry litter 2014 | ecosystem: Environmental > Terrestrial > Soil > Agricultural land | place: USA: Georgia... | reverse complement strand
TCGGTAGCTCAGTTGGTAGAGCAATGGATTGAAGCTCCATGTGTCGGCAGTTCGATTCTGTCCCGCGCCACCATGGAGGAGTAGCGAAGTGGCTAAACGCGACGGACTGTAAATCCGTTCCTTCGGGTTCAGTGGTTCGAATCCACTCTCCTCCATATTTTTTAGGGGCATAGTTTAAAGGTAGAACAGCGGTCTCCAAAACCGTTAGTGTGGGTTCAATTCCTGCTGCCCCTGCCATGGCGATTGTGGCGAAGTGGTTAACGCACCGGATTGTGGCTCCGGCATTCGTGGGTTCGATTCCCATCATTCGCCTTTTTATTTTTGGGGTATAGCCAAGCGGTAAGGCAAGGGACTTTGACTCCCTCATGCGTTGGTTCGAATCCAGCTACCCCAGTTGACCTATTTGCAAGGATAGGGGAAAAATTGTATAATGGCGGTATAGCCAAGTGGTAAGGCAGAGGTCTGCAAAACCTTCATCACCGGTTCAAATCCGGTTACCGCCTTAGTACTAAATTTATATTTATGCCGGCGTGGCGGAATTGGCAGACGCGCTGGACTCAAAATCCAGTGCCTTCACGGGCGTGCCGGTTCGACCCCGGCCGCCGGTATCATAAATAAGCGAGAAACGTTGTTCTATCAATGTTTCTCGCTTGTTTTATTTCAAAATTAGATTTGGTTTTACTTTGTATTATTTTAAGCAAAATATTATCCAAATTTTTTTGTTTTTTTTTAATCAATATTCCCTTGAAAAATATGGATATTAAAGATAAAATAAATAGCATAACAACTACATATTGTTATTTAAATGTTCTGTTAGATAATAAAAAAACATTTTTAGGAGGAAACGAATTGAGTTATACTAGTTTTGAAGAGTACTTAGAGAAAATGGGGAAAGATGTAGAAAAAATTTCAAAAGAAAAGTTTCCTAAATTACATGATTATTTTAACCAATTAAAAAATGAATTTGATCATCAGTTGTCTAAATTGGACGCTTCTAATTTTTGGGAAATTTTACCGGTTATTTTAGGAATCGATTCCAAGCTCGTCCTTTTGAACTCTTCGATTGAAGATATTCAACTTTTTGATTTTTCTGAAGAAGAAGTGATTCAAAATATTGAAAATGACTACCAGCGAATTAACCAAGAAATGTGTGGATACAAATTAGGGATAAAGCCTCATGATTCTCTTATCTTTGATATAAAATGAAAGCCATTTAGCAGTTTCGAAAAAAATACTTCTTTTTCAGAAAAAAACAAAAAAACTTCAAACAATCATAAGAAAAACGCAATCTTCACATGATAAAATGGGTAAAAGAGGAGATGATCATGTGAGAAAAGTCCCACCCATTATAAAGCCGATAGCTCTTTTGACCATATCGACAGTCGTTGCCACAGCAACTGGCGTAATCAATGGAAAAAGTTATCGAAAAACGAGTGAAAGTAGTACCACTGAGACAACGCAACAAACGATGGAGACTTCTTCGACAATTGATGTGACAGACTCTTCTACAGGTGTCACTATTTCGACAACAGATAATGACTCAACCCAAGAATCAACTGTAGAGTCTACTGAAAATGATACCTCGTCAGATTCAGAAACTATCTCCAGTGAAACAGAAGCACCAAATGAAGAGAACACACCAAATAACGAGCCGACCCAAGAAAGCGGATTGAAAGAAGAAAATACGCAAACATCTGAAGTAGGTGACGATGAATGACAATTCTTTTAGATATCATCAATAGTATTAATAAATTTTTAGGTTATTTGGATATTAGCCCGAAGTATTTAAATAGAGCTTATACAATTTTAAGTGCCATTCCTACTTTCTATATTTTGCGGATTGTTGCTGGTCTTTGGAGAAATGAGAATTATGTCCAATTTGTTATTTATTTGTTGATTTTTATTGTCGCTGCTTATTTTCTACTTTTAAATTTTTTCTATTACTTTTTTGATAAAAACTTGAAAATAGACATAACACAATTATTTGTTAAATATCTTCCTGATGATGCGTTTAATATTAAAGAAGAATCACAAGTTTCTCAACGTACTCTGCCAAATGCCCAAGAGGTTCCAATTGCCTTTGAAGAAGACTATCAATTACGCTTGGTTGAATACATGCAGGAGTTGATTGAAGAAGAAAAAATTGAAACCAATGATTTATCTCAACAAGATGGATTTTTGATTAGAAAGAACACTCTGTTTCCTTATTATTATTTGAAGAAAAAAACGGCAACAGATTACGAGATTCAAATCGGGAAAAGTTACCATGATCTAGAAACAATTGGCCAAGTCCATCATGAAGAAGAACTTCATCCAATTGGCTTGTTTATTGTTGGTGGTGATTTTTCAAAAGAAGGTATTCGTTACCATGAACCCTACCAATTAAAATTAATGGTAAAAAAAGAAGAAGCAACACCGGAAAACTCTAGAAGTTCTCGTAGACAAAAAAACAAATGAAAATAAAAGAAGCAAGTAACCTGCAGTTTTTTGCAGGTTATTTTTCTTTTTAGGAAACGAAAATTTGACAATAAGTTAATTTTTATTTAGAATTAAAGACATATTTTCATTTAGTTTTAATGTTACCTGTTTTTTACTCATAAAGGAGAAGGTGGAAAAGATGTATCAAACATCTAAAAAAAGGATCTATACGTTTATTGCTCTTAGTAGTCTACTTTTAGCCGGCTGTTCAACAACCGGTCAAGAAACGAGTTCAGATACAGACAGTAGTGCAAATAGCTCTTCAAAACAGGAAATGAAAGTTGTTTTGACGGCTGAAATGGGAAGTGCTGATTTGTCCTTGGCAACTGATTCAAATAGCTTTACCACGTTAAATAATGCGTATGAAGGCTTGTACCGCTTAAATGAGAAAAATGAACCTGAAATTGCCGGAGCTAGCGAAGAAGCGACTGTGAGCGAAGACGGGTTGACCTATACTGTAAAATTACGAGAAGACGCAAAATGGTCAAATGGTGATCTTGTGACTGCAAAAGATTATGTGTTTAGTTGGCAGCGTACGGTAGCTCCAGAAACAGCCTCTGGGTATGCCTATATGTTAGAACCAGTAAAAAATGCCAGTGCCATAAGCGAAGGAGAGCTGGATAAAGAAGAATTAGGAGTCAAAGCGGTGGGAGATTATGAATTAGAAATTACATTGGAACAGCCAACCCCTTATTTTACATCTCTTTTGGCTTTTCCGACTTTCTTTCCTCAAAATCAAAAAGCAGTCGATGAATTTGGTGATCAATACGCTTTGACTAGTGACAATGCATACTATAATGGGCCTTTTGTATTGACTGATTTTGATGGACCAGGAACGGATGTTGATTGGACCTTACAAAAAAATGAAGAATATTGGGATGCAGAGAATGTAGAACTTGAAACAGTGGAATTTGATGTCGTCAAAGAGTCCTCTACTGCTTTGAATCTTTTTGAAAGTGGGGATGCTAATGAAATTTCGCTGACAGGGGAACTTGCAAAACAAAAGAGTGATGATGAAAATGCCATCAAGCAATTACAGGGAATGACACAATACTTGGAATTAAATCAAGACGGTGATTCTGTTTTCAAAAATTTAAACTTACGAAAAGCAATTTCTTCTGCTCTAGATCGAAAACAAATTGTCGATAATATCCTCGGCGATGGTTCCGTTGTTGCCACAGGAATTGTTCCCCAAGACATGTCCTTTAATCCAGATACGAAAGCTGATTTTACAGAAGAAGCTGGAACAGATTTTCTTGCGGATGAAGAAAAAGCACAAGAATATTGGGAAAATGCAAAGCAGGAACTGGACATCGATGAGTTGAGCTTTGAATTATTGACTTCAGATACTGAATCGTCCAAAAAAATGGCGGAATATGTTCAAGGTACTTTACAAAAGACTTTGCCGGGTATGACCGTTAGTGTTAGCAATGTTCCGTTATCGGTTCGTTTGGATCGCTCAAACAGTGGAGATTTCGAAGTTGTTATGAACAATTGGGTGGCTGATTATGCCGATCCGATTAATTTTCTAGAACTATTCACCTCAGACAGTTCTTATAATCGTGGAAAATGGGTCAATGAAGAATTTGATCAATGGATAGATGCTTCAAAAACGACAGATGTCTCGGATCCTACCAAGAGATTTCAAGACATGGTTGAAGCCGAAAAAGTGCTCAGTGATGACCTGGGAGTGATTCCTTTATACCAGGGAGCGAATGTTTTAATGCGGACACCGGACGTTCAAGGTTTGGTGACTCACGGGGTTGGTGCTGGTTATGATTTTAAAGGAGCTTCGATAAAATAGTAAAGAGGTGACTTGTTATTTAGAGGGGCGATTTTCTTCGTTTACCTTTAGAAAAACAAGTCATCTTTTTAAAAGGAGATGATTAGATGAAAATCAAAGAACTAGAAACCAAGGTGATTCCCATTCGTCTAAATGCGCCTTTCAAAACGGCACTACGAGAAGTCCGAGCCGTTAATGTTGTCCGCGTGATGATTTATTTTGATAATGGATTAGTTGGTATTGGAGAAGCGACACCGAGTCAAGCCATCACAGGAGATACGCAAGAAAGTATTACCAAGGCTATTGAAGAAGTGTTTCGTCCGTTTCTTTTAGAAAAAGAAATTGATGAGAAACTTGAAGTTTTAGACGAAATGAAACAACTTTTAAAAGGCAACAGTAGTCCCAAAGCTGCCATCGATAATGCCTTTTTTGATGCCTTGGCAAAAAAGGCAAAGCTACCGTTATACCGTTATCTTTCAGGAGATGAAAAAAAGCTAGAGACCGATTTTACGATTAGTATTGCCAGTCGTGAGCAAATGCTTACTCAAGCAAAACAAAAAGTAACGGCAGGATTTAAAACATTAAAGATAAAATTGGGCTTAGATCCAGTGGAAGAAGAAGTCGCAAAACTGCGCAGCCTCAATGATTGTTTTCATGGAAAAATCCCTTTTCGTATCGATGCAAATCAAGGTTGGACAAAAGAAGAGGCGGTTCAAATCTTGGATAGTTGGCAAGATATACCCATTGAATTTGTGGAACAGCCTGTCAAAGCTCATGATTTTGAGGCATTGAAGTATGTAACGGACCATACGGATATTCCTATTATGGCCGATGAAAGTTTGTTTAGTTTTGCAGATGCTAAAAAGTTGATTGACGATCATTGTTGTGATCTTTTTAATATCAAACTAATGAAAAGTACTGGTATCAAAGAAGGCCAAGCCATTGCACGTTTAGCAAAAGCTAATGGGATTGACTGTATGGTAGGCTCAATGATTGAAGGCTACGCTGGATTGGCCGCCGCCGCTCATTTTGCCCTTAGTACGGATGCGGTTCGCTATTATGATTTAGATGTTCCCTTCATGTGGGAAACGAAACATCTTGATTCTTCGATAATTGGGATGCAACTTTCGCCTGGAAAATTAACATTACTAGATAAACCTGGTCTAGGAATCAACGAATAAGGAGCAAAAATATGCAAAAAATTGTTATTGCAAGTAATACTTTTCTATGGAAAAAACCGGAAAAAAATACTGTCCTTCAGAAAATAATTGATCGTCCGTTAGAAGAATTACCCAAGTATTTAACGGCAGAGGATGTCATGCTTTTGTACAAGGAAAGTCTAGTAGATTCGGAAGTGTTGTATGGAACAGTTGTTGAAGTCCTTGAGGAAACGTCTTTATTTAACAAAGTGATCGTCTTTGATCAACCAACCCATAAATTTGGCAAAGGTTATGTAGGTTATATCTTATCAAAACATTTACAAAGTCTTCCTGAACATAAAGCCATAGGGCAGCAACAAGTGGCTGTTACTGCTCCAACAACCTCTCTTTTTTTGAAAAATAAACGTCGAGAGCTTACTTTTGGAACGACGCTACCGCTAGAAAAAGTTTTAGAGGATCAGTATTATGTTTGGACGCCAGAAGGAATTGGGCGGGTTAATAAAACAAAGACACAGATTATTGGTGATCATCCGCTAGAAAATGTGGCTCAAAATATGATCGATCTGGCAAAACAATTTAATAAGCTTGCCTATATTTGGGCAGGAATCAGCGGTCTTGGCTTTGATTGTTCTGGCTTTGTTTATAGTTTACACAAAACGCAGGGAATCATTATTCCTAGAGATGCCGATGATCAAGCTTTAGGAGGAAAACGGCTGCCATTTGAAAAAGCACTGCCGGGGGATCTTTTATTTTTTGCTTATGAAAAAGGAAAGGGGCTTATTCACCATGTTGGCTTGTATCTAGGCGATGACACGATGATTCATTCACAGACACCAGGCTCAAAGGTTTTAATAACGAAACTTCCTGGCACAAAATATGAAGAAGAACTTTGCACGGTCAGTCGCTATTTTTAAACAGAATTTAAGAAAAGTTTTAGCTTTTATTACCACAAATTACAACTATTTGCAGTATTCTTCAAAGTAAGGGGGAATGCTGCAAATGAAGCACAAAGAAATAAAATCCTATATTGTTTGGCGAATCATTCTAGGATTTCTGATCCTTTTTTGGGGTGGCGTGTTCTTTCTTATTTTTTGATAAAAAATGAAGGCCTAACAAGGTTGAAAAAAATAAATAAAGTGTTAAAATAATTGTTGTAGTAAAAAAATAACAAATGGTTATGGCGGATATGGCGAAGTGGTTAACGCACCGGATTGTGGCTCCGGTATGCGTGGGTTCGATTCCCACTATTCGCCCTTTCTTTTTGGGGTATAGCCAAGCGGTAAGGCAAGGGACTTTGACTCCCTCATGCGTTGGTTCGAATCCAGCTACCCCAGTCTTTTTAAATTTATAAAAAGCGTGTGAAGTCAGCTTGTTAACTGATTTTACGCGTTTTTTTGTCTGAAAATGAATTTCTACTTTGTTTTTCAGATACTTCTATGTCATACTATTAATGAAAATAGAATGAATAAGGAGCACAATTTATGGACGAGAAAAAATATATCATGGCGATCGACCAGGGAACCACAAGTACTCGGGCGATTCTTTTTAATAAAAAAGGAAGCAATGTCGGAAGTTCTCAAAAGGAATTTTCTCAATATTTTCCTCAATCTGGTTGGGTGGAACAAGATGCCAATGAAATTTGGAATTCGGTGCAGTCGGTGATCGCCGATGCTTTCATTGAATCAGGTATCCGACCAGAAGAAGTGCAGGCTATTGGCATCACTAATCAAAGAGAAACAACTGTGATTTGGGATAAAGAAACCGGCCTACCGATATATAATGCTGTGGTTTGGCAATCGCGACAATCCTCTGAGATTGCGGATCAATTGAAAGCATCCGACCATAGTGAGAAAATACATCAAAAAACTGGGTTGGTCGTCGATGCTTACTTTTCAGCAACGAAAATTCGTTGGATTCTTGACCATGTTCCTGGATCACAAGAAAGAGCTGAAAAAGGGAAGCTATTATTTGGAACCATCGATACCTGGCTGGTTTGGAAATTGACCGGTGGGAAAACCCATGTTACCGATTATTCCAATGCGAGCCGGACGATGTTGTTCAATATTTATGATTTGTGTTGGGATCAAGAAATTCTAGATCTTTTGAATATTCCTTCTGTGTTACTTCCTGAAGTAAAAAGCAACTCTGAAGTTTATGGATATACCAAAAATTATCATTTCTATGGAAGTGTTGTTCCTATTTCTGGAATGGCTGGTGATCAACAAGCTGCTTTATTTGGACAAATGGCTTTTGAACCTGGCATGGTCAAAAACACCTATGGAACGGGCGCCTTTATTGTCATGAATACCGGAGAAAAGCCGCAACTATCTACTAATGATTTGTTAACCACAATCGGTTATGGTATCAATGGGAAAATCAACTATGCACTAGAAGGTAGTATTTTTGTCGCCGGATCAGCCATTCAATGGTTAAGAGATGGGTTAAAGATGATTCCTACTGCACCCGCATCAGAAGAATATGCCCAACAGTCTCAAAGTAATGATGTGTATGTCGTTCCTGCTTTTACAGGCCTCGGAGCACCTTATTGGGATTCAGAAGCTCGAGGGGCTGTTTTCGGTTTGACACGGGCGACAACTCAAGAAGATTTTGTCAAAGCCACCTTACAAGCAATCGCCTATCAATCCCGAGATGTGATTGACACCATGAAAGAAGATGCTGGCATTGATATCCCGTTATTAAAAGTGGATGGTGGCGCTGCTAACAATGATTTATTACTACAATTTCAAGCGGATATTTTAAATACCCATGTCAAGCGAGCAAAAAATCTAGAGACGACTGCTTTAGGTGCCGCCTACTTAGCTGGACTTGCGGTTGGTTTTTGGAAAGATATTGAGGAGTTAAAAACGTTAGAAACGTCCGGCACTTTATTTGAACCTAAAATGTCTGAAGACGAAAGAACTGATCTATATACTGGTTGGCAAGAAGCAGTCAAAGCCACACAATTTTTTAAACATCGTTGCAAAAAATCCTAAAGATAAACCACGTGTGAGCATTCATACGTGGTTTTTATGTCTTTTTATTCGGAGTTGCCGGTACGAAAAACAGAAAAGGGGCCCGGCAAGTAGAAATGCCGGTACAGGAATTAGAAAAGAGGCCCGGCAATTTGACCAACAGTTGTGCCGATTTAGAAACTAAAAAAGGAAGGAAACAAATGCGTTTCCTTCCTTTACTTAAGTTAATCAATTTTTAATAAAATGGCATTGATGGCCACGACTACGGTACTTAAAGACATCAAAACGGCACCAACTGCTGGGCTTAGCACTAGGCCCCAAGGAGCAAGAATACCTGCTGCTAATGGGATGGCGATGATATTGTAGCCAGCACCCCACCACAGATTTTGTACCATCTTTCGTTGCGTATTTTTAGCCAATGAAAGAAAGTGACGGATATCGGAAGGATCCGAATTGACTAAGATGACATCTGCCGAATCGATGGCGACATCTGTTCCGGCACCAATTGCAACGCCTACTGTTGCACTAGCTAAGCTTGGCGCATCATTGACACCGTCGCCGACCATCAAAACAGTTTCTCCGTTGTCTTTATATTTTTTGATGATTTTCGCTTTATCTTCGGGCTTCAATTCAGCATGAATATCAGAAATGCCTAATTGTTCTCCGACACTTTTTGCTACTTGTTGGTTATCACCAGTTAACATCACTGGACGAATCGAAGCGTCTTGTAATTCTTGAATAAAGTCTTTGGCGCCTGCTTTAATTTGGTCTCCTTGGGCGATAAATCCGATGGCACGATCCTTTTCCAAAAGAAAACTAATGGAGTTACCTTTTTGAGAGAATTCATCAAAAAGCGTTTGATCATAGGAGATGTTTTGTTCTTTTAAATAAGATAAATTGACGATTTTTAATTCTTTGTTATCAACCGTTCCTTCTAGACCAACACCAGGAAGATTGGTGACATTTTCAGAACGAGGGATAGTCACTTCTTTTTGTTTGGCTTCATTTAAAATACCGACAGCCAATGGATGACTTGAATTTTGTTCTAATGCTGCCAAAAAGCCAAGAATTTGTTCAGATGAATAGTTGTCATCAAGCGCACGATAATCATTGACAGCAAAATCGCCTTCTGTCAAGGTCCCTGTTTTATCCATCACGATAGCATCCACTTGTTTGGCTGCTTCTAAGGAATTGCGATCCTTGATCAATACACCATTTTCAGCACCTAAAGAAGTGGAGCGAGCGGTTACTAAGGGAATGGCCAAGCCTAATGCGTGGGGACAGGCGATGATAAATACAGTTACCATGCGTTCTAACGAAGTATTTAAATCACCGTCTATAATTTGCCAGATGATAAAGGCTAATATTCCTACACCTAAGGCAACATAGAAAAGCCATTTCGCTACTTTATCTGATAACGATTCGACACGTGATTTTTCATTTTGAGCGCTACTGACAAGATTCATGACTTGTGAAAGGTAACCTGATTCACCTGTACCAGTGACTTCAATGGTAATCGTTCCTGACCCATTAACAGAACCGCCGATAACAGTATCTTCCTTTTTTTTAGGCACTTCTTGTGATTCGCCCGTTACCATGGATTCATTGATGGATGTTTCTCCAGAAATAATTTTTCCGTCAGTCGGCACCTTTTCACCAGCTTTGACTAAAAGATGTTGCCCTTTTTGAACTTCTTGTAAATCAACTTCTGTTGTGTTCCCATCATCATCTACAAGGAGTGCAGAATTTGGCAATAATTCGGCCATCTTTTCAAGCGCATTTCCAGCATTACTAATGGCATTCATTTCAATCCAGTGACCAAGTAACATGATGACAATCAAGGTCGCAAGCTCCCAAAAGAAATCCATGACGTGTTGAGAACTATGAACAAGATTGTTCATGATAAAGGCATACACACTGTATAGATAAGAAACAGAAATACCAAGAGAAATCAAGGTCATCATTGCGGGCTCTTTTTGCGACAATTCCATTTTAGCGCCTTGTAAAAAGGGCATACCACCATAGAAAAATAGCACCGTTGCTAAAATGAGAACTACCCATTGTGAACCGGGAAACTCAAATTGGAAAGGTAAATTCAACCCCATCATTGGTGAAAGAAATAAAATAGGAAGTGCTAAAACCAAAGAAATCCAGAATTTTTGTTTTAAATTCCCCATGTGCATGGAATGATCCATGCCTCCATGATTCATTTGTGAATGATCCATATTCCCATGATTCATGTGAGAGTGGTCCATACTCGAGTGATCCATGTTGGCATGATCCATTTTTTCATGTTCATGTGTTGTTTCCTTGTTTTCGTGATTGTGATCCATTCCTGAATGATTTGTAGAGGAATGGTCTTTTTCATGCGTTGATTTCATTAAAAATCCTCCTCGTTTCCAGTTTTTCTTACAAATTCAGTGTACCATTAATGTTTACTGATGTAAACGAAAAACCCTTAGAGAATTGTCATAATCCATCCAAACCACCCGCGCCACCATCATGACCACCTACTAAATGGCTTCTGGCAATACTTCTAGCACCTTCTAACTTACTAGTCGCGTGGACGATTGAAGTAAACCCATATTTTTCACGAATTTTATCAATGACTTGATCTAGTTTTTCACGTTCCTCCATTTTTTCTGGACTTTCAAATAAACTCAATTGACGAGCGGATGTGTAAATTAATTTAGAATAAGTGACACCCACATGACGAATTGTTTGTCCTTTATAATAGCGGCGAAATAGATACAAACACTGTTCCTTTAATTCTTTGGTGTCATTGGTGGCCGCAATTTTCATTTGATGGGAAAAACCACCCTCTGTTTCCCCATAAGCTGCGCCGATATAAAGATGAATACATTGAGTTAAACAGCCATGACGCCGTATGCGACTAGCCACTTGTTCTGCCATTTCACCGACAACGACTTCTATTTCGTAGCGATTGTTATAATTTCGAGGAAGAACCTGACTATTTCCATAAGATTTTTCGCGAATAGTAGGGGGCGCCTCCGATAAAATGGTTCGGTCGATTCCGTTGGCATGGTGATACAATTGCTCACCAATCACACCATAATAATAATGAAGTTTATCGACATCAGCATGGGCTAATTGATAAATCGTATCGATGCCTAATTTATACAGACGTTTTTGTGTTCGTGTACCAATTCCCCAAAACTCAGTGATGGGATCAATCGCCCATACTTTCTCAGGAATGTCTTGATATCGCCATTGCGTTTTATACCCCGTTGTTTTGCAATGTTTTGCTTCATTGTCTAAGGCAAGCTTTGCCAAAAGTGGATTGTCGCCAATGCCAACAGTCACGATTAATCCCAGTTCCTCTTTGACCACTTGCTGAATTTCTTCAGCCATCAACCACCTTTTTTGACTTCTAGTCAACTGAGGATCAGGGAAGAAGAGATTAAGAGATGCCGTTACATCTAAAATGGATTCATCGATTGAATAAATCAAGAGGTCTTCCGTTGCGACATAGCGTTTGAAAATCTCATTTAATTTCATATTTTCTTTGATATAAAGACTCATTCGTGGTGGGACTTTTTTTAATTGTGGATGATTGGGCAAATTATCGGCCCGTGTCACATTAGATATCCCCAAGACTTCTTTGGCTTTTGGAGAAGAGGCTAAAATCAAGCCGTTGCCAGTATTATCTGTGTGACTCATCACAACCAACATTGTTTCTAAAGGATCCCAACCACGTAAAGAACATTCGACTGTGGCGTAAAAACTCTTCACATCGATGAATAAAATATCACGAAGCGGCTCTTTTTCATAATCAAAGACAACCATTTTTCTCACCCGATTCCTTTTCTTCTATTATACAAACACATGTTCGAAAAAGTAAAGGGGAACAAGCAATTTTTTTAAAAATGACCCTTTTATTTTGACGATAACCGTTTGCATGATAAACTAGAAGTGTGAAGAAAAAAATTTGTAGGAGGAATTGTCTATGGCAAAAGTAGAAAAAGATTTATTGAACCAATTGACATCCGAAGAAGTTCATGGTCCTTTCGTTACGGTTATGCTCAACACAAATGTAGGGCATCAAAACGTAGAAAAGGATCAATTGAAGTTCAAAAATTTTGCAAAAGAGTCCAAAAGACGTTTTGAAAAACGTTATCCTGATATGGAATGGGCGACTTTTCAAAAACAAATTGAGCAACTCTTGGGCGATGCTGATTTTTGGCGACGTGCAACGAAAAGTGTTGCTATCATTTTAACTTCCGAACAAACGTACATTCACCGTTTATCTATTGAAGTCGATGATCAATATTATGTAGGTGATACACCTTATTTACTAGCAATTTTGAAAAATGCACAGTTTAATCACAACTACTATTTGTTGGCTTTGAATCGTACGTCAATGAAACTTTACAGCATGGAAAATAAACAATTATCTGAAGTATCCTTACCAAAAGAGGCACCGACTGATCGAAAAGAGACCTTAGGCGATGAACTTACTGGTGGCAACCTCAACTTCCGCTCAAATGGGAGTAGTAATTCAGTAGCTTATCACGGCATTAATGCCAAAGACGAAGAAGACGAAATCGATTGGGTAAACTACTATCAAGCCATCGATACTTATTTACGAGATGAATTTGAAAATGAAGAAAAATGGCCAATTTATCTCTTTGCGCTTCCTGAAAATCAAACGACTTTCAAAAAAGTAAGCAAAAATTCGGCCTTTGATCCAACGGTGTCTATTTCCGCTTCGCCTGCTCAATTAAACGAAACTGAAATTTATAAACGCACAGAAGAAATCACCAAAGAATTGACAGCAAAAGAAGTGGCAGAGTATCAAAAACTGATGGACCGTAAAAATTTTGATCTTTTACCAGATATCAAACAAGCTGCACCTTTGGGGAGAATCTCTCATTTATTTATTGCGACGTCGAATCTGGCGCCAGGATTTGGAGAAAATCCAGAAGAAGAATATGATTGGCGACAAGTTCTAAACACTTTAGCAGATGATGTGTTGCATTCTGGTGGCGAAGTCCATGTGCTTGAACAAGATGATGCCCCAGGC
>Ga0079226_10002793_pt1 | contig 13444 bp, 14 predicted proteins | sample Poulit2014_FD_76345 | JGI IMG/M metagenome (GOLD analysis project Ga0079226, IMG submission 76345) | Agricultural soil microbial communities from Georgia to study Nitrogen management - Poultry litter 2014 | ecosystem: Environmental > Terrestrial > Soil > Agricultural land | place: USA: Georgia... | reverse complement strand
CTTTGTGAGAAAGTTATTGTTTTATAATTGTTTGTCCGTCTTTTTGTTCGACTTTACCTTGCTTCATCAGTCGTCCTAATGCACGTTTAAAGGCAGATTTACTCATGTCAAAACGATCTCTTATCTCTTGAGCATCACTTTTATCACTAAATGGCATCGTTCCATCAAAGTCGTTTAATATGTCTAAAATGACTTCACTATCATGGTCCATCCGTTCTTCTTTAAGAGGTAGGAGTGAAACGTTAATGGTACCGTCATTTTTTACGTCAATAATACGTCCCCTAACATGTTCCCCGAGGCGTGGTTCGTCTTCTCTTTCCGTGTGATGGATAAAGGCACGAAAATGCTCAGAAGTGAAAAAGGCACTACCTTCACGATCTGTATGATAAATATATCCTTCAACAATGTCGTTTCTTTCGAGATGAGAAGCGTCTTCGCGAATAGACATAAAGATTCCTTCAGTCGCTGGCAAAGCTAGTAATCGTCCTTTTTGATCTAAACCGAGTGTCGTATATAATTTATCGCCAACAATTGGCCAAACATCGTCAAATAATGGCAAGTTATCAATCGAAACGAGCATATCTTTTACAGTGCCGATATTTACGAACACTCCGAGACGTGGGATAACTTCAATCACGTCTACCCACTCATATGTATCCATTGTCACTTCAGGTATTTTTGTCGTTGCAACGATTTGATTATTTTTATCGTTATATAAAAAGATGTCAATTTCGTCACTGACGTCTAGTTCTTCAATGGCATCGTTATGGTGCATCAAAATTTCAGTTGACTCGAAGACGACAACGTATCCTGTGTCGATTGTTCGATCGACAATTGCTTTTTGTACGGTACCAATTGGTAATTGCATCAATTTTAAAACCTACTTTCATCATAAAATTGGAAAAGGGATACTCCTTATCGCTAAAGAGCACCCCTTTGTTAAATAAAGTAACACATAAGACATGATTCATTTTATTTTACCCCATCTCTTAAATGATGGGTGGGTAATGTCAAAACAATTACGCTTAGCCGCGGTCATTTGTTCTACTGTCTATTTTCTAACTTAAGCAATATAGACCCAACCTACTTCTACATCCTTGCGACCCTATAGTCGCGCCAGTGTGAATAAGCATCAACAAAAATAATTGCAGAATGCCAGATGGCTTATTCGTTACTATTTAATCATTCTCTATTATCTCAACAAACAGAAGTATTGTCAAATCGCTTCTCACTACTAAGTCGTTATATTGAAATAAGGAAAGGCAGCGATATTTCTGTAATTTTTTACGCCAGTTTACTTGTAATTACTATGTCATCTATTAATTTTGTGGTAAAGTAAGATTATACTTGAAGACAAATAAAGGAGGAACATATAAATGGCTTTCGTAATTTTAGACCCTTGCCAAGGTGAAAAAGCTGGTGAATGTGTAACAGTTTGTCCAGTTGACTGTATTGAAGAAGGTACCGATCAATTTTATATAGATCCTGATATTTGTATTGACTGTGGGGCTTGTGTTGCAGTTTGTCCGGTTGATGCAATTGTTGAAGAATATGACTTAACACCAGATCAAGAAGTGTTTTTAGAGCGTGCAGAAGAATTTTTTGCTGATCGCTAAACAGATGAATAGACGTGTATGTATATAAGACTTTCCGTGTTTATATGGAAGGTCTTTTTTGTTGTGTTGATGTATAGACACACGGGCTAAAAATATATACAATAGAATAGATTTCATAATAATCGAAATAGACTAAAAATTAAACTGAATGAAACAAAATAGCAATCAAGATGTTGCAGATGAAAAGGTGATTGTATGAAGAAAAGTATTTACATGCGTGACGTAACGTGGGTAAGAAAAGGAAAGACCATTCTAAATAATATTAACTGGGACGTAGCAGCAGGAGAGCATTGGTCAGTTCTCGGTTTAAACGGTTCAGGGAAAACAACGCTTTTAAATATGGTGAATGGTTATATTTGGCCGACGACAGGAAAGGTTAGTGTCCTTGATAACCCGTTTGGGAAAACGAACATTGTTGAATTAAGGAAATCAATTGGTTGGGTAAGTTCTTCTTTACAAGAAAAAATTAGCGGTAATCAGCGTGTGCAACAAATTGTTGTTAGCGGTAAGTATGCTTCGATTGGACTTTATGAACAGCCAGAAGATACGGATTATGACCGTGCGGCTGAACTTTTAAACATGTTAGGTGGAAGACATTTATATGACCGGATGTATGCAACGTGCTCAACAGGTGAAAAGCAAAAAGTACTTATTGCGCGTGCACTTATGGCTAATCCGGAACTGTTAATATTAGATGAGCCGACGAATGGGTTAGACTTTATTTCTCGAGAAGAATTAATGACGTCAATTAATGAACTGGCGAGTAATCCAGATGCACCGACGATTATTCTCGTGACGCACCATATTGAGGAAGTTTTACCGATGTTCAGTCATACGCTTTTATTAAAACAAGGTGAAGTGTATGGGCACGGGACGAGGGAAGAGATGTTTACGTCAGAAAAACTAACGGACTTTTTTGAAATACCGGTCGATATTGCATGGCAAAATAATCGTGCGTGGATGAATGTAAAAAGTGAATAAAAATAAATAAGTGAGTAAGGCTTCTTGTTGAAACAGAGCCCTACTCGCTTTTTTTGTCAGACATTCGTTTATACAGTTTTAGCTGTTAAGTTAAAGCAACGCTCATAAATCCACTTATAATCAGCAACTGTTAAATCTCTTGGGTTACCGATAGTTTGTGGGTCATTCATCGCTTCCTCTGCTAAACGATCAATTAAATCTGGTGATACGCCTTGCTCTTCTAGTGAAGGGACGTCTAATTCTTCAACGAGCTCATAAACGGCATTTACTGCAGCTTTTGCAGCTTCTTCAGTAGACATGTTGAACGTGTTAATCCCGAGTGCTTGAGCAATACGTGCAAATTTATCAGGATGTCCTTTCCAGTTATACTCCATGACTGGCCCCATCATAACTGCAACACATTGTCCATGTGCAACAGGGATAATTCCGCCGAGTGTTTGGCTCATCGCGTGTGCAGCTCCAGCCGACTCACTTCCGTAAGAAAGTCCTGCTAACATCGCTGCTTGTGCCATTCCGTAACGAGCTTCAATATCGTTACCATCTGAGTATGCACGGCGAATGTATTTCGCAACGTATTCAATTGCTAAAAGAGCGACTGCATCAGTTACTGGTTGTGCGTATTGCATCGTATAACATTCGATCGCATGTGCTAATGCATCAATCCCAGTCATTGCTGTTACGTGTGGTGGCATTGACGTATGCAACTCTGGATCAATAATTGTTAAGTGCGCGGCAATTAACGGGCCACCTGTGTTGAACTTGTATTCTCTTTCTTCGTCAGTAATTACTGCCCACTGCGTCACTTCAGAACCTGTTCCAGCAGTCGTTGGGATTGTTGTTAAAGGTGGAATACGGTTCGCTAAAGGCTTTTTACCTTCAGCTGCTTCATATTCTAATACTGATGCATCGTGTGCAATTTCAACGCCAATTGCTTTTGCTGTATCCATAGAACTTCAACCACCAACAGCTACTAATCCATCGCAATTATTTTCTCTGTATAAAGCTGAACCTTCAGCAACTGAACGAACAGGTGGGTTAGGCTCTACTTTATTAAAGAGAACGACTTCGATGCCAGCTGATTTTAATGATTGTTCTACGGGACTCGTGACGCCTGCATCATAAATGCCAGGATCTGTCACTAATAGTGCTTTAGAGACGCCGAGTTGTTTCACCTCTTGACCAACTTCTTTAACAGCTCCAATTCCATGCTTAATGGCAGTAGGCACTTCAAACTCCTGAAATTTATACATTTGTTCGACTTTCATATTTAAACTCATTTTATCTTCCTCCTCGATTTATTCACTCGCTCCGAACCAGTTCATTGATTCAGGTGCTAAGTTTGTTAATATATGTTTTTGTACGCGGTATTCATCAAGTCCAGGCTTACCTAATTCACGGCCAAATCCAGATTGTTTATAACCACCCCACGGAGCTTCTGGGAAGTAAACATTATATTCATTCACCCAGACAGTTCCCATACGCATTTGATTGACGCAGCGTTCTGCTTTATGTAAGTCATTTGTTTGAACACCACCAGATAAGCCGTATCGTGAATCATTTGCGAGTGTTATTGCTTCTTCTTCAGTCGTAAATGTTTCGATCGTCATCACTGGGCCGAATCCTTCTTCTTGAACGATGTACATATCTGATTGACAGTCTGTGAAAACAGTCGGTAAATAGAAGAAACCATCTTGCAGAGTTGCTTCTTCCGGTTGTGAACCACCGACGAGTAATTTCGCACCTTCTTCTTTACCTTTTTCAACGTAATGAATGACTTTGTTTAAATGCTCCTCTGAAATAAGTGGTCCCATTTCAGTATCTTCATCAAAACCATTACCTAAACGGATATTCTTCACACGTTTGATGAGCATTTCAACGAATGCGTCGTGAATGCTCTCTTCAACGATAAGGCGTGTCCCTGCTGAGCACACTTGGCCTGCATGGAAAAATACACCGTTTAACGCACCGTCAACAGCGATGTCTAAATCTGCGTCAGCAAAAATAATGTTCGGATTTTTTCCGCCGAGTTCTAATGCGACATGTTTAACATTACTCGTAGCAGCTTGCATGACTTTCTTTCCTGTTTCAAGTCCACCTGTAAATGAAACGAGATCAACGTCTTCGCTTTCTGACAGGACAGATCCGACCGTATGTCCAGCGCCTAATACTAAGTTGGCTACACCACTTGGTACACCAGCTTCTTCCATTAATTCGAATACTTTAATCGTCGTTAATGGTGTGATCTCACTCGGTTTCATGACGAGTGTATTACCAGCGACGAGTGCAGGTGCTAATTTCCATGATGCTTGAAGAAGTGGATAGTTCCACGGTGTGATTTGTGTACATACACCAACAGGTTCATAGACGACTCTACTCATCGTATTTGGGATCGGCGAATCAATTAATTCTCCGCCATCTTTATCTGCAATATCTGCATAAAAACGAAAGACATTTGTGATATCATCCATATCCCAACGACTTTCTTCTACTGTTTTACCTGTATCAAGCGTTTCTAACTCTGCTAATTCTTCTTTATCTCGTTCAATGAATGCCGCAATTTTACGGACAATATTTGCACGTTCAATTGTTGGTAAATCTTTCCAATCTGTCTCATCAAATGTTTTACGAGCAACCTTTATTGCACGAGCAGCATCTGTTTCATCGCTTTCTGTTACTGTAGCGATAACTTCTTGATTGAACGGGTTAATAATCTCTCTTTCATGATTAGATTGAGAGAGTTCCCATTTACCATTAATATACTGTTTCTTTACAGTCAAAAATGATCCCTCCAAGCAATGTTTAGTTTGTTAAATTTATTCTTAACGAACTTAATCTTGTTTAAATTTAGCACGCCATTAGATAAAAGTCAAAAGTTCGAAAAAAAACACTGCTTATTTAACTCGTTAAATCATGAGAGAATGATGTTAGAAAATATGATGTATTTTAACTGTATATAATGGAAGGGATTATTTTTTCCTGTTTTAATCGAAGAAAAAACGGTGAAAATCACATGAATGAGCGAATAATTTATTTAAATTATTTTTCATGTGAAATAACGCGATATTTTATGATTAATGATTATATGTCGACGTATTAAGCGATAAGCTTTATGAAATAGAGTGAAATCATGCAATAAGTATGTTTCTTAACCATATAATAGCTAAATGTTGGAAAACGTTTTCAATTTTGTAAAATAATCAAAAAAGTACGTTTGACAGATAACTTTTCATTCGCTAAATTAATCAACAGATACTTTGTTAAGTTTTTATTTAATAAACTTAATGAACTTAATCTTCGGCTTGCATTTCATTTAAAGGAGAGAAAAACACTAGGTGGCTGCAATTACAGTACAAGGTCAAACATATGAAATAGAAGGTATTTTGTTTGATAAAGATGGTACGTTACTTGAGTTTAGTTCCCTTTGGGTCTCTTGGGCAAAACAGTTGTTAGATGATGTTGGGGAGAAGGCAAATTTGTCGATGATCGACAGGGAAACGTTAGCTAATGAATTAGGTTTTAACGTTCAGTCTAACAACTGGGATCCGAAAGGCCCGCTCTGTATCGGTTCATTAGATCAAGTGATAACGATTGTCTCCATCAACTTGTATCGCAAAGGTTTTTCATGGGACGAATCGATTCAAATGGCGACAGAGTCCTGGGAAAAAATTGAAGCGCGTGAAGATTGGAAATCATCTATTCGTCCAGTGGATGGGTTATATCAATTTTTACGTTGTGCGACAGCATCGTCTTTAAAGTTAGGCGTTGTAACATCAGATAACTATGATCAAGCGATTAAACATTTGCGTGCTCTAAAGATTGAATCATATTTTTCTGCTATTATTGGTCATGATCAAGTGGCACGTGGGAAACCATATCCGGATATGGTTGAGGTTGCATGTAAAAAAATGAATATGAGCCCGGAGCGTACACTAATGATTGGCGATTCAAATGGAGATATGATTTTAGGCAGACGAAGTAAAGCGAAGGCTAACATAGGCATTGTTGCAGAAAACAAACAGTCAGCAGATCACCTGATTGATGCAAATCACATTATTAAAAGTTATCATCACATTCACATAAGTAAATAACGAGTGAATAGATATCACGTCAATGCATTTGACTTTTTTAATGATGGTACATATCATTGGTTACGAATTGACGTAACAATTGAAACGAGAGAAAAATATGGCTTTTATAAATCATTTTATTCGATGTTAAAGTGCGAATAATCAAATAAAGGAAATGGCGATTTAACGTTTGAATATGTGAAAAGCCGGCCATATTGTTTCATGAAATGATAAATGTAAATATAAATTTGAGGTGGCGTAGTGTCAATTAATCGTGAGGAAGAAGTTAGAGAAAAGTTAGAACGTGCAAAAGACGAAGTGATTGGAGCAATTGCAGAAACGATGGACCTTTACGGTGTAACATCTTCAGCAGGCACATTATATGCAACGATGTATTTTAACGATACGATGAATTTAGATGAAATGCGTGAAGAACTTAACATGAGTAAACCGAGTATGAGTACAGGTGTGAGGAAGCTACAAGACAATGGTATGGTGAAACGGGTCTTTCAACGAGGAACGCGAAAGCATTTATACCGCGCTGAAAAGGACTTCTTTGAATCGTTCATGGCATTTTACTGTAAAATGTGGGAACGTGAAGCACGCCAAAACTTGGAAGCAATTAGTGTGGCAGAAAAAGAGTTAGAAGAGATTGTAGAGATGACGGATATTAGTGAGGCGCTCAAAGAAGAAGCGTCAAGTCATCTAGATTTATTAGCGGAATCGAAAATTTATTATAAGTGGTTAAAGCGGTTATCAGAAAGTGTTAAGTCTGAAGACATTTTTGAGTTTTTACCGAAAGAAGAAAATGATGATTGAGGAGAATTTATTTGAGAAAAATATTGCTAACAATTTTATTTGGATTATTTCTTATCGTTGCAGCGGCGTGTAGTTCTGACGATGCGGCTGATGTAGAGGAAGAAAGTGAAGATGCATCAGAAGAAAGTACGGCTGATGATGATACGATTGTTATGGGCTTAATCAACTGGCCAGAGAACATTGCTGTGAATCATGTTTGGCAAGTTATTTTAGAAGAAAAAGGTTATGACGTTGAATTAAACCCGTTAGAGATGGGGACAATTATGGCAGCGCTTGAAACAGGCGATTTAGATATCGGTATTGAAGTGTGGTTACCTGTTCAAGACAAGAGTTATTATGAGCAATATAAAGATACAGTTGTTTTCGCTGACGAACCTTGGTATGATAATGGCGTTGTCGGACTTGTCGTTCCGGAATACATGGAAGACATTAATAGTATCGAAGATTTAAATGACAACAAAGATTTATTTGAAGGTGAAATAACTGGATTTGAACCAGGTGCTGGAACGATGGAAGTGACTGAAGATTTAATCAATGAATATGATTTAGACTTCGAACTCGTACCAAGCTCTGAACCAGCGATGTTAACTGTTATTCGTGAAGCAGTGGAAGAAGAGGGGGCTGTCGTTGCTCCACTATGGCAACCACACGGAATCTTTTCTGAAGTTGATTTAAAGTTCTTAGATGATCCACAAGAAATTTACGGTGGTGTAGAAGAAATTTATTTAGCGACGAAAACAGACTTTGCTGATGAATACCCTGAAGTAAATGATTGGTTGATGAATTGGTCTGTCGATGACGAAACGATTGGTGACTTAATTAATTTTGTTGTTGAAAATGACGATCATGAAGCAGGCGCACGTGAATGGGTAGAGGAAAATCAAGACTTAGTTGAAGAGTGGACGAAGTAAAACTAAATAATAGACAGCTTAAGAGTTAACCGAAACGTAAGACGATATTTAAAGCAAATGATTGGCTAGTTTGTTTTCGGTGAGAAACCGAACGCACGCTAGCCAATCTTTCATTGACAGGTACATCGATTAAGAAGGAAGTAAATATACATAGATGTAATGAGAACTTAACCTTTTGTAATATTGCATTGTTGGAAACATATGAACGTGTTATAATGAAAAAAACTTATAACTTTTTTAAAAAAGCATCGCTTGTAAGCGGTTTCTTATAAGGTGTTTTATATTACGTTTTAAACAGGAGGACCTTATGGAAAGAAAAGAAGTATTGCGAGTGAATGATTTACAAACTCACTTTAAAACAGATGACGCAATTATACCAGCAGTCGATCATGTAGATTTTCATGTGAAAGAAGGAGAAGTATTAGGCATTGTAGGTGAATCTGGTTGTGGAAAAAGTGTTACATCACTTTCGCTTATGGGTCTCATACCGAAACCGCCAGGAGAAATTGTTGGTGGGGAAGTACTTTTACATGGTGAAGATATCGTCCATTTAAAAGAGAAAGAAATGCGTAAGATTCGCGGGAAACAAATTGCGATGATTTTCCAAGAACCGATGACTTCATTGAACCCATTGTTTACTATTGGTGATCAAATGACGGAAGCGGTCTTTATCCATGAAAAAATATCAAAAAGAGAAGCGAAAAAGAAAGTTGTTGATATGCTGACATTAGTCGGTTTACCGCGTGCGGAAAACCTTTTAAAAGACTACCCACACCAATTGTCAGGTGGGATGCGTCAACGCGTGATGATTGCAATGGCACTTATATTAGAGCCTGAAGTTCTTATTGCGGATGAGCCAACGACTGCACTTGACGTAACGACTCAAGCGAAAATATTAAAGCTCATTAAAGATTTAAATGAACGATTAAAAACAGCTGTACTATTCATTACGCATGACTTAGGCGTCGTTGCCGAAATGTGCGAGCGAGTGATCGTTATGTACGCTGGGCAAGTGATTGAAGAAGCACCGGTAAAGGAACTGTTTGAAGAACCAAAACATCCTTACACGAAAGGGCTCATTCAATCTGTACCAGATATTCGTTCGAAAGAAGAGCGATTATACTCGATTCAGGGAACAGTACCGATGCCTGGTACGATTACAAAAGGTTGTCGTTTTGCCGATAGATGTGCGTTTCGTTTTGACCGATGTACACAAGAAGACCCTGAGTTATACGAAGTGAGTGGGAAGCAGAAAGTTCGCTGCTTTTTACATACTGAAGAAGGGAGTCACGTAAATGACGAAGCCACTGTTAAAAGTTGACGGATTGACGAAACATTTTCCAATTGCAAAAGCAACTCGTAATAAAGAGGCAGTCGTCGTTCGTGCCGTAGAAGATGTTTCATTTGAAGTTTATGAAGGAGAAACACTCGGTATTGTTGGGGAGTCTGGTTGCGGGAAGTCAACGACAGGACGATTAATCATGAGGTTGCTTGACCCAACGGCTGGGAAAGTTTCATTTGAAGATAAGGAATTGACAGAATTGTCTGCTTCAGACATGCGTAAAGTAAGGAAGAACTTACAAATGGTCTTTCAAGACCCGTATGCTTCACTTAATCCGCGACATACGGTAAAGAAGATATTAACAGAACCATTGATTGTTCATGGGATAACAAATAAAAAAGAGCAACAAGAGCGTGTTGAGCGATTCTTAAATCTTGTCGGTTTAAGACCAGAACATGCGAAGCGTTATCCGCATCAATTTAGCGGGGGGCAACGTCAAAGAATTGGAATTGCCCGAGCACTTATGACGAATCCGAAGTTAATCATTGCGGATGAGCCTGTTTCAGCATTAGACGTTTCAGTACAGGCGCAAGTGTTAAACTTAATGAAGGATTTACAGGAAGAATTTCAGTTAACATACATATTTATCGCACATGACTTAGGTGTTGTTCGTCATGTGAGCGACCGTATTATCGTCATGTACCTAGGAACAATTGTAGAAATTGCTGAGAGTGAATTATTATATGCAAAACCGTTACATCCGTATACAGAAGCATTGTTATCAGCCGTTCCAGTTCCAGATCCTACATATGAAAAGGACGAAATCTTTTTGGAGGGTGAAATGCCGAGCCCTGCCGATCCACCACAAGGGTGTATTTTTAGTTCGCGGTGTCCATATAAAATGGATATTTGTACACGAGTTAAGCCAGTTTTACAGGAAGAAGAAGACGGTCATTCCGTTGCTTGCCATTTATACAATGCAAGTGACGATAATGATATAGAACAAAAAGAGAGAGGGGAAATAGTATATGAAGGATAGAGCATTCCGTTCCTTTGGTTTGTTTTTCATCTTTGCATTCGTAGCAGCAGTATTAGTTGCATGCGGTGGCGGAGATGACGGAGAAGCTGATGAGGGAATAGAAGATACGGGGGATGAAGCAGTAGAAGAAGGTCAAGAAGGCGGCACGTTAGTATTTGGACGTGGAGCTGACTCAACTTCACTAGACCCGTCACGTACAACAGAAGGAGAAACATTTAAAGTGACAAAGAACGTCTTTGAAACTTTAGTTAAGTTCGAAGATGGAGGAACAGCGATTGAACCAAACCTTGCAAAGGATTGGGAAGCTGCAGAAGATGGTTTAACGTATACGTTTGAACTAGAAGAAGGTGTCCAGTTCCATGATGGTACTGACTTCAATGCAGATGCTGTTGTTTACAACTTTGAGCGTTGGGCAGCAGGGGACGCTGAATTATTCCCTTACTACAACTCAATGTTCGGAGGGTTTGAAGGCGATGAAGGGCACATTATTGAATCAGTTGAAGCAGTTGATGAGCATACAGTTGAATTCAACTTGAAGCGCCCACAAGCACCATTCTTAAATAACATTGCTATGGATATGTTCGCTATTTCAAGTCCAGAAGCGATTGAAGAATTCGGTGACGATGATTATGAAGAAAACCCAGTAGGTACGGGTCCATTTGAATTTGTTGAGTGGAAGCGTAATGATCAAATCACTGTTGAAAAGAACGAAAATTACTGGCGAGAAGGGTTACCGAAGTTAGATACAGTTGTTTTCCAATCTATTCCGGATAACTCAGCACGCTTAAATGCGTTACTTGCAGGAGATATTGACTTAGCAGATGGTATTGAACCATCAGACGGTGTTCAAATTGAAGATAACGACGAGTTACAATTATTTGAACGTCCATCAATGAACGTTGGTTATTTAGGTTTAACAGTTACACGTGAACCTTTTGATAATAAGTTAGTTCGTCAAGCGATGAACCATGCAATTGATAAAGAAACTATTATTGAAGCATTCTTTGAAGGTCGTGCAGAAACGGCAGTAGGATCAATTCCTCCTTCAGTTGAAGGATACTATGAAGGTACTGACGGTTATGACTATGACCCAGAAAAAGCGAAAGAATTATTAGAAGAAGCTGGATACGGCGACGGGTTTGAAATGGAATTATGGGCAATGCCTGTTCCACGTCCGTACATGCCGAACGGTGAAAAAGTTGCAGAAGCGATGCAAAATAACTTAGCAGACGTTGGTATTGATGCAACAATCGTTACTCACGAGTGGGGAACGTATTTAGAGTTAGCTGAAAAAGGTGATGCTGATGCGTTCATGTTAGGGTGGACTGGAGATAACGGTGACCCTGATAACTTCATCTACGTATTATTAGACGAAGACAACATCGGAAGTAACAACTATACGTATTTCGCAAATGACGAAATGCATGATTTATTAATTGAAGCACAGTCAGAAATTGACCCAGATAAACGTGTTGAATTATACGAAGAAGCACAAAAAATCGAACATGAAGAAGCGCCGTGGGTACCAATTGCTCACTCAACACCTTTATTAGGTGGAGCAAAAGATATTACAGGATTCTCACCGCATCCAACAGGTTCTGATTTACTTTCTGAAGTAGCTTTTGAGTAATCTTAATAAGTAAATGTGCAAAGAAGCAGGTGGATAAAGCCTGCTTCTTGCACTTAAATATGATGGAATGAGAATGAACGAGGTGAAAATATGGGTACATACATAAGAAAACGACTGTTACAATTAATACCTGTCTTACTCGGTATGACTTTTATCGTATCGATGCTCGTTCGTGCAATTCCAGGTAATCCAGCTCAAGTAATACTTGGTCAACAAGCGACAAAAGAGGCTGTAGAAGCATTAACGATTAAATTAGGGCTTGATCAGCCGTGGTATATGCAGTACATCAATTATGTAAAAGGAATCCTAACAGGTGACTTAGGGGAGTCCATGCGAACACGTGCGCCCGTAACTGAAGAAATTTGGCCATATTTAGCAGCGACGATGGAATTATCATTATTCGCTATTATTATTGCAGTTATCGTCGGAATGAATGCCGGAATAATCTCTGCATGGTTCCAAAAGTCGTTCTTTGACTATGGGGCTATGATTTTAGCTTTAGTTGGTGTATCAATGCCAATCTTCTGGTTAGGTTTAATGGGGCAATGGTTATTTGCGATTGAACTTTCTTGGTTGCCAACAACAGGTCGATCACCGACCCGGGATCCGGTAACTTCGGTTACGAACTTTTATTTGATTGATACACTTATTCAAGGAAGATTTGATCAGTTTGTCCAAGTACTCAAGCATCTCATATTACCAGGATTTGCACTGGCGACAATTCCGATGGCGATTATCGCCCGGATGACACGATCAAGCATGTTAGAGGTTATGCGTTCAGACTACATTCGTACAGCGAGGGCAAAAGGACAGAAGATGTTTATCGTCGTATATAAGCATACTTTAAAGAATGCGATTATTCCTGTGATGACGATTATTGGTCTTCAAACAGGGATGTTACTCGGTGGAGCAATTTTAACAGAAACAATCTTTGCATGGCCGGGAATCGGTAGGTACATCTATGACGCAATTTCTTATCGTGATTATCCAGTGATTCAATCTGGCATATTAATTATTGCATTTTTCTTCGTTATGATTAATTTAATTGTCGATATTTTATACAGTGTTATTGATCCGAGGATTAAATATGATTAGAAAG
>Ga0079226_10002792_pt1 | contig 13445 bp, 10 predicted proteins | sample Poulit2014_FD_76345 | JGI IMG/M metagenome (GOLD analysis project Ga0079226, IMG submission 76345) | Agricultural soil microbial communities from Georgia to study Nitrogen management - Poultry litter 2014 | ecosystem: Environmental > Terrestrial > Soil > Agricultural land | place: USA: Georgia... | reverse complement strand
GCCGTCCTGGACATAGACGCGGTTGGCGCAGACGCAGGTCTGCCCGGCGCCGCGGAATTTGTTGGCGACCAGGTTGTCGACGGCGGCATCCACATCGGCGTCATCGAACACGATGTAGGGTGCGTTGCCGCCCAGCTCGAGGCCGAGTTTCTTGACCTGATCCTTGGTCTGATCGATCAGCTGCTTGCCGACTTCGGTGGAGCCGGTGAAGCTGAGCATGGGCACATCGGGCGAGGCGCACAGCTCGCCGCCGATGGCGCTGGCCGAACCCATGACCAGGTTGGCCATGCCGGCCGGCAGGTCGAGACGCTCTTCCAGCAACTGGAACAGGGCGATCATGGTCAGCGGCGTTTCGCTGGCGGGCTTGATGACGCTCGGGCAGCCGGCGGCCAGAGCGGCGGCGAATTTCTTCGCGATCATGGCGATGGGAAAGTTCCACGGCACGATCAGCCCGACCACGCCAATGGGGCGGAAATGCACGGTCCAGGTGCAGTCCTTTTCGTGCTCGTCGAGTTCGCGTGGCTGCAGCAGGTCGATGTGCTTGGCGTAGTAATCGAAGAAACTGGCCGCATAGGCGACTTCACCCTTGGCTTCGGGCCAGGGCTTGCCATGTTCGAGGCACAGGATGCGCCCGACTTCGCCGGCCTGATCCTGCAGCGCGCTGCTGATTTCCTGCAGCCATTGGCGGCGCTGTTCCAGGTCGGGAACATTGGTGAAGGCGCGCTTGCCGGCGGCGATGGCTGCCTTCGTTTCACTGGCGCCCATGCGCGGCACGCTGGCCAGCTTTTCGCCGGTCGAGGGATTGTAGACATCGAAGGTTTCTTCACCATCGCCGGACTGCCACTGGCCGTCGATGTAGCCGGCAAGATTTTTCAGCAAATTCGATTCAATCATGATGAGGCCTCAATCTGTTGCTAAACACAGGGTAAAAAACTTGAATCTGGAAGCAATGGCGCTGCATGCGAAGAGACGGTTTGCAGTGGCTCCTGCAAAACCGGCCGCAGTCCTGCTTGTATGGTGGGGAATTGTAACAGGCTTGCCGCCGGCTGAACGGGCGCCATGCAGCGTGCCGGTTACTTATTGACCACGTTGTGCAAGGGTTTACCCTGTTGCCAGCGTTCGAGGTTGGCCAGGAATTGGTCGATGAGGGCCTCGCGCCAACCGATGAAATCGCCGGCCATGTGCGCCGAGATCAGCACGTTTTCGTAATCCCACAACGGATGGTTGGAGGGCAGCGGCTCCTGCTCGAACACGTCCAGCGCGGCGCCGGCGATCTGGCCATCGTCGAGCGCCTGCAGCAATGCTTTGGTGTCGACGATGGGACCGCGGCCGATGTTGATGAGACGCGCATGCGGCTGCATGGCGGCAAACGCCTGCGCGTCGAACAGGCCGCGGGTGGAATCCGACAATGGCGCGGCGATGACGACGAAATCGGCCTGCGGCAGCTGTGTCGGCAAGTCGCTGGTGGCATGGATGCGATCGAACACCTGGTCGCCGGCGCGTGCGCTGCGCGCCACGCCGGAGACCTGCATGCCGGCGTTGCGGCACAGGCTGCCGATGGCGTGGCCGATGGAGCCGGCGCCGACGACCAGCACCTTTTTGTCCAATATGGTCTCAGTGTCGCGATGGCGCCATTCATGGCGCTGCTGATGGACGATGTTGGCGCGCGTGTCCTTGGCGAAGGCGAGGATTACGCCGAGCACGTATTCGGCGATGGCGCGATCGAAGAAACCGCGCGCATTGGTGAGCGTGACCGCGGAGGCGCGCAACTCGTCGAACAGGATTTGATCAACGCCGGCGCTGGTGGCGTGGATCCACTGCAGGCGATCGGCCTGCGGCCAGGCTTCGGCCAGGGCGGCAGTGCGAAAATCGGTGACCAGCAGAATATCGCTGCCCGGCAAGTGTTGCGCCAGGGAATCGCCATCGGTGGCCTGACGCACGCTGGCTCGCGCCTCGATCCGCTCGAGGCCTGGCGGCGGCGAGTCGGCCGGCGCCAGTACCGTGATTGTCGTTTCGTCCTGGGTCATGATGCCACCTCGCTCAACTGCAGTTTATCCGGGGAAATCAGGAAATTGCAGCCACGTTAGCGATGCCGCCCGGGCAGCGTCAATGGCGATCTTGACCAGCGGCTCGATTCCGGCCTACTCTCATCTGGTGGTGTAGCGGGTTATTGCAAGCAAAGGAGCAGGTTATGGTGGCCCATCTGGAGACAAGCGACAATGTGCTGGCCCAGGATCCGGACAAGCGTTATGTGCGCGATCAAATGCCGTGGAATCCTGCCATGCATGCGATTCCGATTTCCGGCATCCGGCGCATGGTCAATCGGGCCGCGGAACTGGATGACGTGATTCACCTGTCCATCGGCCAGCCGGATTTCCCGACGCCGAAACACATCATCGACGCGTTCGTGCATGCCCTGCAGGCCGGCCAGACCGGCTACACCATGGATGCCGGGCTGCCGGAGCTGCTGACCGCGCTCAAGGATTATTACAGCGAACGCTACCGCTCGACGCTGTCGGAAGACAACTTCCTCATCACCACCGGCGCCACCGAAGGCATTTACCTGCTGCTGTCGGGCATGGCGGCGCCAGGGCGCGAGTTCATCATCGCCGACCCGACCTTCCTGCTCTATGCGCCGCTGATCCGCATGAACGGCGGTCAGGTGCGCGCCATTCCGACGCGCGCGAGCGAAGGCCATCAGCTCGACCCCGAGCGCGTCATCAGTATGATCGGGCCGAATACCCATGCCATCGTGCTCAATTCGCCGAGCAACCCGACCGGCACCGTGTACCCGCGCGAAACCATCGAATGGCTGTGCCAGGAAGCCGCCTATCGCGGCATCGAGATCATCTCCGACGAGGTGTACGATCATCTGGTGCTGGATGACATCGAGTACCCGAGCGTGCTGGCCTCGTCGGTGGACCTGGATCGCGTCTCGGTCGTCTCCAGCATGTCCAAGACCTTTGCCATGGCCGGCCTGCGCGTCGGCTGGGTGGTGGCCGACCAGAACACGATCCGCGCCCTGCGCCGCTTCCACATGTTCACCACCACGGTGGCGAGCACGCCGGCGCAGTGGGCCGGAGTGGCGGCGCTGATGGGCGGCCAGGAGTGCGTGGACGAAATGCTGGCGGAATACCGGCGCCGGCGCGATCTCGTGGTCGACCTGGTGGCCGACACGCCAGGGCTGACCAGCTACTGGCCGCAAGGCGCATTCTACATCGCGCCCGAGTTGCCGGTGGGGGTCGATGCCGCCAATTTCGCCATGCGCATGCTTGAGGAAACTGGCGTCTGCGTGGTGCCCGGCGACAGCTTCGGCGAGCATGCCACCAACATGCTGCGCATCAGCTATTCGACCTCGATGGACAACATCAAGGAGGCATTCGCGCGCATGCAGCCATGGATGGAGCGCCAGCCGGAGTTGGCCGGGCGCGGCTGAGCGGCATTGCCGACCAGGCACTTGCATAAATCGTGCATGAGACTAAAGTCGACTGTGGCACTGTGCCGCATGGGGCATAGTGTTGGTGCATGACTCAACAAAAGTGATTCAACAAAGAAGGAGGAGATCCAATATGCGACATGCAACTCATCCAAGCAAAAGAAAAGTCGCAGGGCTGCTTGCCGGCACGCTGGCGGCTCTGACCCTGGTCGGCGCCGGCGCTGTCAGCGCGGCGGACGCACTGGAGCCGGCCGAGATAGAGTTCAAGTCCAGCTATGGCGACATGAGCTTCCCCGAGCAATATCCCGACGGCACTGAAATCAGCATTACCCAGTGGAGCCATTTCGTGCCGCGTTACGACGAGTGGTTCGATGAATACGCCCAGAAATGGGGCGAGGCACACAACGTCAAGGTGACGGTCAACCACATCAATCTGGGCGATATTCCATCCACCCTGGCGGCGGCCATAGCTGCGGGCGAAGGCCCGACGCTGATGGAGATGAATGCCGGCTCGGCCGCCTTCATCGACGGCCTGGCGAATCTGGACGATGTCAACGAAGCGGCTGCCGAAGCTTTTGGCGAGCGCGCCGAAACCTGCCGTCACATGAGCTATCTGCCGAGCATGGATACCTGGTATGGCATCTGCCATGGCTGGGTCGTTGATCCCGGCGTCTATCGGACAGACCTGTGGGAAGAGGCCGGCTATGCGGAGGGTCCGGAAACCTATGCCGACCTGCTTGAGGGCGGCAGCAAGATATTCCAACAGACCGGGGCGCCGGTTGGAGTTGGCATGTCGCCGGAGCTGGACTCGGAGTTCTTCACCCGGGCGCTGATCTGGTCGTTCGGCGGCTCGATACAGGATGAAAGCGGCAACGTGGTGTTTGACTCGCCGGAGACCCTGGCCGCGGTCAAATACATGAAGGAGTTGTTCGGCAGCGCAATGACGCCGGAGGTGTTCGCCTGGAATCCGGCCTCCAACAACCAGCTTTATATTGCTGGTGATGCCTCGTACATCCAGAACTCCATCTCGTTTTTCCGCAGTGCCCAGGAGATCGGCAGCCCGGTGACCAAGGACACCGGTTTTCGGCCGGGACTCAAGGGGCCGGACGGCGACGTGCACATGCCGTCCCACATCTGGTTCATTCATGTGCTGCCGGATTACGTGACCGACGAGGACAAGATCCAGGCGGCCAAGAACTTCATGCTGGACCTGGGCAACAACTACAGCGCCGCAACTTATTATTCGGAGCTGTACAACTTCCCGACCTTTGCCTCGCAGGTGCCACAGCTGTATGCCGATGATGGCTGGCTGAGCAACGACCCCTGGGGGTCGGAGCCGGCCGACAAGCTGGAAGTGCTGCGCGATGCCGAAGACTGGACCGTGTGGCTCGGTTATCCGGGATATGCCAATCCGGCCATTGGCGAGGTCTACCAGACGCACGTCTTGACCACCATGATGGCGAATGCGGCGCGCGGCGCGGCCACGCCTGAAGAAGCAGTGGCCAATGCCGCTGCCGAGATCGAGAAGATCTTCGAGAAATGGCGTGAACGCGGCTTCGTCGGTGGCGGGGAGCAGGAGTAACCGGATTGCTCGCTGCATGATGCAACGGGTTTGGCCCGGGCTCCGCGCGGAGCCCGGGCCGGCCTGATCAGATCGCAGGCCGGCTCGCAGGTTGCCGGATCAATCCATCCGAGCAGGTTCAAATCGAAGGGAAGCACTTATGTCCGTGCTGGAATTGCGCGCGTTGAAGAAACATTATGGCCGCATCAAGGCCGTGGACGGCGTCGACCTGACGCTGCACGAAGGGGAATTGCTGGCCATTCTCGGGCCTTCCGGCTCCGGCAAGAGCACGTTGATGCGCCTGGTCGCAGGGCTGGAGTCGCCCACTGCCGGCGACATCCTCATCGACGACCAGTCGGTGCTGGGCATTGCGCCGCAGCACCGCAACGTGGCGATGGTGTTTCAGTCGTTTGCGCTGTATCCGCACATGAGCGTGCGCAACAACATCCTGTTCCCGCTGGTGGCGCGCAAGGTGCCGCGCAGCCAGCATCAGGAAAAGCTCGATCGGGTAACGCAAATGCTGGACGTCGCCGATCTGCTCGATCGCCGGCCAAACCGGCTGTCGGGTGGCCAGCAGCAACGGGTGGCGCTGGCGCGGGCTTTGGTGCGCGATCCGGAGCTGTTCATTTTCGACGAACCGCTGTCGGCGCTGGATGCACAGATTCGCAGCCAAGCGCGAGCGGAACTGCGCGAGCTGCACGATCGCACCCGCATCACCACCTTGTATGTCACTCATGACCAACTCGAAGCCATGGGCCTGGCCGATCGCGTGGCGGTGATTCACGAAGGTTGCCTGCAGCAGGTCGGCACGCCGCATGAGCTGTACAACGACCCGGCCAATCTGTTTGTGGCTGGATTTGTCGGTAATCCGCCGATGAATCTGCTGCCGCTCGATGAGCGCACGATGGCCGGTATCCGCCCCGAGCACCTGCACATAGATCCAGAGGCGACGGCTGCGGATGCGCTGCTCGACTTGTCGGTACGCATCGAGCACCTTGAATATCTGGGCTCGGAGTGGCTGGCTTATGGCCTTATCCAGTCCGGGTTGGAGGCGGCCGACAGGCCCCGCCATGTGGTCGTGCGCTTGCCGGCCAGTGCTCGGCCTGATTTCGAAACGGGCCAGCAACGGCGTGTTGTGGGCTACAGGGAGGCCATCTGCCTGTTTGATCGCATCAGTGGCAAGCGCAAGCAGGGCGACACGGAGGCAGTGGCATGAGCAGCGCGGCACCAGTTGCCGGTGACAGCTGGCTCCGGCGTTTCGGCCGCTGGCTCGACCAGCCGCGGGTGCTGGCTTGGCTCATGTTGGGACCGGCGGTTTTGTATGTCATCGCCTTTGTGGCTTTTCCATTCGTGCTCGCCATTGCTCTGAGCCTGAGTGACGCCACCATCGGCAACCCCAGCCTGGACACGTTTGTCGGCCTGTCCAACTATGCAACCGTGATCCGTTCGGATGCGTTTCTGCTGGCGCTGCGCAACAGCCTGATCGTGACTGCCGGCGTCATTGCCTTGCTGCTGGTCATTGCCACTCTTGCCAGCGAGATGCTGGTCTATGCCTTTCGCGGCAAGCGCCTGTTTCAGATCATTTTCATTCTGCCATGGGCGATGCCCGTGTCGTTGGCGGCAATCGTCTGGCTGTGGCTGCTGGATTCCACCTTCAGCCCGGTCGATTGGATCCTGGTGCAATTGAAGGTGCTCGGGCCGGGCGGTTTGTTCGGTCCCTACAAGCATGCTTATTATCTGGGCAGCGAATGGCTGGGCCTGGGGGCAATCATCGTTGCCGATGTCTGGCGCATTGCGCCGCTGGCCTCCATCATCGTGCTGGCCGGGCGCCTGTCGATTCCGGAAGAGCGCTTTGAACAGGCGCGCATCGACGGCGCTGGCGTCTTTCGCATCCTGTTTCGCATCACCATCCCGGCCCTCAAGCCGATGCTGATCGTGGCCATCCTGTTCGGCGGCCTGCTGGTCATCGGCGAAATGTCGCTGGTGCAGCTGCTGACCCAGGGCGGGCCCGGCCACTCGACCCAGGTGTTGCCATACTGGGCCTATCTCAAGGGCATCCTCGGCGGCAGCCTCGGCCAGGGCGCGGCGGTGGCGCTGTTCCTGTTCCCGTTCCTGCTGGTGGCTTCGGTTATCGCGTTGCGGGCCGCCTACCGCGCGCAGGAGGCATGAGCATGATCCTGCGCCTGATACGCAAGACGGCCTTTTTCTGCGGCATCGCCTTTCTGACCGTCTTCAGCCTGTTTCCCGTGGCCTGGGCCGTCATCACGGTCTTCAAGACCAACAGGGACCTGTATTCCACGGCCGGCGTTCCGTTCTTTTTCAACGAGCCGCCAACGCTGAACCATCTTTATTTCCTGTTCACCAGCAGCAACTTTCCCGTTTTCCTGTGGAATTCGGCTGTGATCGGCGTCCTGGTGGTCGCCATTACGCTGCTGCTGGCGATTCCCGCGGCCTTCTCGCTGGCGCGCCTGACCGGCAGCTGGGGCGAGCGTTCCGGCATGGCGATTTTCCTGGTTTATCTCATTCCGCCGAGCCTGCTGTTCCTGCCCATGTATCAGATCGTGGTGTGGCTGGGGCTCGCCAACACCATCTGGTCGCTGGTGGTGGTGCTGCCGACGATCACCGTGCCATTCTGCACCTGGCTGCTGCTCGGTTTTTTCCGCAGCGTGCCGCGCAGCCTTGACGAGGCCGCGCTGCTGGATGGCTGTGGCCAGTTCACCACGTTTCGCAAGATTCTGATGCCGCAGGTCCTGCCCGGGGTTGGCGCTTGCGCGGTATTCGCGTTTTCCCTGTCGTTGGGCAACTACATTTATGCGGCCACGTTCATCTCCCGCTCGGCGGCGCGCAACGTCAGCGCCGGCGTGCCGACCGAGCTGATCCGCGGCGACGTGTTCTACTGGCCGGAGCTGATGGCCGCCACCATGGTGGTGGCGATCCCGCTGGCCATCGCCTATGGCCTGTTCTTCAATTATCTCGTCGGCGGCTTCAAGAGCGCCACCTGAGCCAGGCATTGTAATAAGCGGTTGCTTGCGCTGTCTGCCATGGCGCGCGCGGCACGCCTATGCACCGCCGATTTGCGCCGGGAAATGCTTTGTAAGACAATAAGCCGCCTTGTCAGGCACGAACGCCGAGGTGCTTTCCCCAAATGCCCGATCGCCGAGAACTCGCCAATGCCATCCGCATCCTGGCGATGGATGCCGTCCAGCAGGCCAATTCCGGCCATCCCGGCATGCCGATGGGCATGGCCGATATCGCCGAAGTGCTGTTCAATGACTACCTGAAGCTGAACCCCGGCAATCCCCTGTGGCCTGATCGCGATCGCTTCATATTGTCCAACGGCCACGGCTCGATGCTGCAGTACGCAGTGCTGCACTTGACCGGCCATGACGTGTCGCTGGAGGATTTGCGCCAGTTCCGACAACTGCATTCGAAAACCCCGGGGCATCCGGAAAATTTCATGACGACGGGGGTCGAGACCACGACCGGCCCGCTGGGCCAGGGGCTGGCCAATGCCGTGGGCATGGCGCTGGCGGAGGCCGTGCTGGCCGCGCGCTTCAACCGCGATGACACGGCACCCATTGTCGATCACTACACCTATTGTTTTGCCGGCGACGGCTGCCTCATGGAAGGCATCAGCCACGAAGCCTGCTCCCTGGCCGGCACGCTGGGTCTGGGCAAGCTGATCGTGTTCTACGACGACAACGGCATTTCCATCGATGGCCGCACCGAGGGCTGGTTCACCGATGACACGCCGCAGCGCTTCGAAGCCTACGGTTGGCAGGTGATCCGCAACGTCGACGGCCATGACAGCGGTGAAATCAAGACCGCCATCAGCAACGCGCGCAAGGAAACCGCGCGCCCGACGCTGATCTGTTGCAAGACCATCATCGGCTGGGGCGCGCCGAACAAGCGGGACAGCGCCGGCATCCATGGTGCGGCGCTGGGCGACGAGGAGATTGCCGCGGCCCGGGCCGAGCTGGGCTGGGCCGACAGCACCCGCTTCGCCATTCCCGACGCGCTGTATGCCGGCTGGGACAAGCGCGCGTCCGGCGCGCAGCAAGAACAGGACTGGCAGGAGCGCTTCGAAGCCTATGCCGCCAGCCATCCCGACGCTGCTGCCGAATTCGAGCGGCGCATGGCGGGCCGCCTGCCGGATGCTTGGGCGGGGCTTGCCGACGACATCATCAAGCAAGCGCAGCAGGCGGCACAGGATACGGCAACCCGCAAATCATCCAAGGCCGTGCTCGAGGCGCTGGCAGCGCAGTTGCCGGAACTGCTGGGCGGCTCCGCTGATTTGTCCGGCTCCAATGGCACGGACTTCAGTGGTCACCAGCCCATCAGTGCCGACAATTACAGTGGCAATTATGTTTATTACGGCGTGCGCGAGTTCGCCATGTCGGCCATCAGCAACGGTCTCAGCCTGCACGGCGGCTTCGTGCCGTTTACGGCAACCTTCCTCACCTTCTCCGATTACGCGCGCAACGCGGTGCGCATGGCCGCGCTCATGGGCGCGCACAACGTCTTTGTCTACACGCATGACTCCATTGGTCTGGGTGAGGACGGGCCGACCCACCAGGCGGTCGAACACCTGGCCAGCCTGCGCCTGATTCCCAGCCTGCATGTGTGGCGCCCGGCCGACGCGGTGGAGGTGGCCGTCGCCTGGCGCGCCGCCATCGAGCGCCGCGACGGGCCGGCGGCATTGGCGCTGACGCGCCAGAACGTCACCCATAATCCGCGCAGCGCGGAGCAGATCGCGGCGATTGCCCGCGGCGGCTATGTGCTGCACGAGCCGGATGCGCCGGTGCAGGCCATCGCCATTGCCACCGGCTCCGAAGTGGAGTTGGCCATGGCGGCGGCAACGCAGCTGGCGGCCGACGGCATCGGCGTGCGCGTCGTTTCCATGCCTTGCGTGGAAGTCTTCCTGGCCCAGGATGTGGCCTGGCAGGAGCAGGTGTTGCCGGCGGCAATCAGCGCCCGGGTGGCGGTCGAGGCCGGCGTCAGTGACGGCTGGTGGCGGCTGGTGGGCTGCCATGGCCGCGTGATCGGCGTCGATCGCTTTGGCCTGTCGGCGCCGGCGGCCGATGTGTATGCGGCAATGGGCGTCACCGCCACGGCCGTGGCGGCGGCGCTGCGCGAGCTGCTCGGCTGACGCGTGCCTGCAGTGCTCGACAAGGGCCGGCGAAGCGGACGATTTGTCTTGTGTTTCATGCTGTTTTTAGTGGAAGAGGTACAACATGGCCATTAGAGTCGCCATCAACGGCTACGGCCGCATCGGTCGCAACGTGTTGCGCGCCCTGTACGAAAGCGGGCGCACCGACGAGATCCAGATCGTGGCGATCAACGGCTCGCGCAGTGTCGAGACCAGCGTGCACCTGACGCGCTATGACACCACTCATGGACGCTTCCCCGGTGACATCTCGATCGCCGATGACGCATTCATAGTCAATGGCGATCGCATCCGCGTCAGCGCCGAGCGCGATCTGGAAAAACTGTCCTGGCAGGGCCTGGATGTTGATCTGGTGATCGAGTCGACCGGCAAGTTCAACAATCGCGAGCAGGCCAATGCCCATCTGCGGGCCGGGGCGCGCAAGGTGCTGTTCGCGGCACCCGCCGGCAGCGACGTGCCGACCATTGTTTATGGCGTCAACCACGACATCGTCACCGCCGCCGACGACATGGTGTCGAATGCCTCCTGCACCACCAACTGCCTGGCGCCACTGGTCAAGCCGCTGCACGAGACCTTCGGCATTGAGCATGGGCTGATGACGACCGTGCACGCCTACACCAACGACCAGGTGCTGACCGACGCCAACCACAAGGACCTGCGCCGTGCCCGCGCGGCCGCGCAGAACATCATCCCGACATCATCTGGCGCTGCCCGCTCGGTGGGCCTGGTGCTGCCGGAGCTGGACGGCCGGCTGGACGGCTTCGCCGTGCGCGTGCCGACCGCCAACGTTTCCTTTGTCGACCTGACCGCACGCCTGGAGCGCGACGCGAGCGCCGCCGAGGTCAATGCTGCGCTTGAGCAGGCCGCCGCCGGTGCGCTCAACGGCGTGCTTGCCTATACCGAAGAGCCGCTCGTGTCCAGCGACTACAACCACGATCCGGCCTCGGCCATCGTCGATGGCCTGTTGACCAAGGTGCTGGACGGGCGTCTGCTCAAGGTCTGCGCCTGGTACGACAACGAATGGGCGTTTTCCCACCGCATGCTGGATGCGGCGTTGGTCGTCGCCAACGCAAACTGAGCAGCCCATGCTGAGAATGCAAGACCTCGATCTCGCGGGCAAGCGCGTGCTCATCCGCGAAGATCTGAACGTGCCCGTCGCCGCCGGCGAGGTGCGCTCCATGGCGCGCATCGAGGCCTGCGTGCCGACCTTGCAGGCCGCCATGGCTGCCGGCGCCCGCGTCATGGTGATGTCGCATCTGGGCCGGCCCACGGAAGGGGTGCCGGACCATGCGCACAGCCTGGCGCCGATCGCGCGAGCACTGTCGCGCGCGCTGAGGCGCGAGGTGCCGCTGGTGCATGATTGGCTGGATGGTGTCGATGTGGGCGCCGGCGAACTCGTGCTGTGCGAAAACGTGCGCTTCCATGTCGGCGAGAAGGCCAACGACCCGGCGTTGGCCAGGCGCATGGCGGCGCTGTGCGACGTGTTCGTGATGGACGCGTTCGGCACCGCGCATCGCGCCCAGGCCTCCACCGAAAGTGTGGCGCGCCATGCGCCTGTGGCCTGCGCCGGGCCGCTGCTGAGCGCCGAAGTCGATGCGCTGAGTGCTGCCCTGCAGGCGCCACGGCGCCCGCTGGTGGTGATCGTGGGCGGCTCCAAGGTCTCGACCAAGCTGACTCTGCTGCACAACCTGGCGCGCAATGCCGATAATCTGATCGTGGGTGGCGGCATCGCCAACACGTTCCTGGCTGCCGCCGGGCATGCCATCGGTGCATCGCTGCACGAGCCCGATCTGGTCGAGGAGGCTTTGCTGATTCGCCGTGAACTCGAGGCCCGCGGCGGCCAGTTGCCGTTGCCGGTCGACGTGATTACCGCCACCGAGGTGGCGGCCGAGGCGCAGCCGGAAATCCGTGCGGTGGATGCGGTCGAGGCCGATGAAAAGATTCTTGATGTCGGCCCGGCGACACGCGCCCGTTTCGCCGACTTGCTGCAGCACGCCGGCACCATCGTCTGGAACGGGCCGCTGGGGGTGTTCGAGATCGATCAATTCGGCGCCGGCACCGAAGCGCTGGCCAAGGCGATTGCCGCCAGTAACGCATTTTCGATTGCCGGTGGCGGCGACACGCTCGCCGCCATCGAGAAATATGCCATTGGCGAACACATTTCCTACATTACCACCGGCGGCGGCGCCTTCCTCGAATTCCTCGAGGGCAAGACGCTGCCGGCCATTGCCATCCTGGAACAACGCGCCCTGGAAGAGCAAGCCCTATGAGTACCAAGTTCACCGGCACCGAGCGCTATGTGGCCACGGCCGATCTGGAGCTGGCGGTGAATGCCGCCGCCACCCTGCAGCGGCCGCTGTTGATCAAGGGCGAGCCCGGCACCGGCAAGACATTGCTGGCGCAGGAAGTGGCACGCGCCCTGGACAAGCCGTTTTTCGAGTGGCACATCAAGTCGACCACCAAGGCGCAGCAGGGACTGTACGAATACGATGCCGTCTCGCGCCTGCGCGACTCGCAGCTCGGTGACGAAAAAGTCCACGACATCAGCAATTACATCATCCCCGGACCGCTGTGGGACTGCTTCGAGAGCGCGCGCCAGCCGGTGCTGCTGATCGACGAGATCGACAAGGCCGACATCGAGTTTCCGAACGATTTGCTGCGCGAGCTCGATCGCATGGAGTTCTACGTCTACGAGACGCGGCGCATGGTGCAGGCCCGGCAGCGCCCGATCATCGTCATCACCTCGAACAACGAGAAGGAATTGCCGGACGCCTTTCTGCGGCGCTGCTTCTTTCACTTCATCGCCTTTCCCGACAAGGACACGATGCGCGACATCGTCCATGTGCACTTCCCCGACATCAAGAAAAAACTGCTCGCGGATGCACTGGATCTATTCTTCGATATCCGCGAGGTGCCGGGCATTCGCAAGAAACCCTCCACTTCCGAGCTGCTGGACTGGCTCAAGCTGCTGCTGGCGGAGGATATCCCCGCGTCGGTGCTGCACAGCCGCGACAAGCGCCAGGCGCTGCCGCCGCTGCACGGCGCACTGCTCAAGAACGAGCAGGACGTGCACTTGTTCGAGCGCTTGGCATTCATGAGCCGGCGCTGAGAAAATAGCGTGCACATGGTGCGCGAAGCGGAGCCGGCATGCTCATAGAGTTCTTCTACGAACTGCGCGCCGGCGGGTTGCGCCCGTCGGTGACCGAATTCCTGACTCTGCTGGAAGCCATGGATGCGCATGTGCCAGGCATGAGCATCGACAATTTCTACTATCTGGCGCG
>Ga0079226_10002791_pt1 | contig 13446 bp, 8 predicted proteins | sample Poulit2014_FD_76345 | JGI IMG/M metagenome (GOLD analysis project Ga0079226, IMG submission 76345) | Agricultural soil microbial communities from Georgia to study Nitrogen management - Poultry litter 2014 | ecosystem: Environmental > Terrestrial > Soil > Agricultural land | place: USA: Georgia... | reverse complement strand
CACAGACATGCATGGCAAACTCAAGGCCGCCCTGGTTGGTGGGATGATTGGCGCTATCGTTGTCGTCTTTGTCGAATTATTGGCGGTGCTGATTAATGACGAAGCATTTTTTGGTTCCGACCGGTCGTGGCTGATTTTGCTGTTTGCCGTGGTGCTTTTTGCCTGGAGTCAGATGCGTTCGTATGACCGCAAGCAGAACGAAGCTGCCAAGCGCGATGGTGCCCAGAATGGACCACAGGACCCGCATCGCCCATAGTGCTCTGCGGGTCCTGGACCAGCATTATCCGAACTGGATGTCTCCGAGGGCTCGTTGTGGCAGGTCATTGATCGTGCCAAAGCGGTGAGCTGTCATGGTGACGGCCTGTTCTCGAAGAAACGGTAGCATTTCCAACCGACCGGCCGAGGTGACCGGTTGACGATACACGGCGATCTCGGGTGTCTGGGCTGTGGCTTTGATCGTCTCGTCGGTTTCGTCGTCACCGATCAGTCGAATCCGCTGCGACCCTTTCGTAGGGTCTGCTTGTGCCAGCCGCCGGGCGCGTTCTAACCATGACGTCGTATCATCAAAGACCACGCGCACATTTGTAGCATTGAATACTTTGGTAATGGCTTCGGGAGTATCGGCGGGTAGCGACACAGTGTTCATTGGTAGAGCTCCGGTCCCCTGGCCGCTGGCAACAGCCCGCTGTGCACGGATTCCGGCGTATCCGACTCGAATCGCTTGCGCGAGGGTCGTGGAACCGGTGTCGGTGACACGCATCGTGACGGGTACCGGACGATAGCGTAGCACGTTGATTTCGACGTGCAGATTCGAGATGTCGCGCTGACCAGTATAAGTTTCGACCGCCGTAGCGTCGTGAGCAACAGCCTGGGTCAACCATTTGAGATCCGCAGAGTCAAGTACAGATCCGATGGTGGCCTCGAGCTGGTCAGCAATGTCGTCTTGGGCCGCGGAGACTGTGTCGGGGGCATCGGTCCAGTCCGTGAGGCCCAGGAGGTAGTTCGGTCCCCCGGCTTTGGCACCGGGACCGATCGCTGAGCGTTTCCACCCGCCAAATGGTTGGCGTTGAACGATCGCGCCGGTGATGCCGCGATTAATGTAGAGATTGCCCGCTGCGACATGTTCGGTCCAGAGGGCAATTTCATCAGGGTCTAGGGAATGGATGCCGGAGGTGAGCCCAAACGGTACTGCGTTGACGTACTCGATGGCCTCGTCGAGAGTTTCGGCTGACATGACACCAAGCACGGGACCGAAGTACTCGGTCATGTGATACTCGGACCCGGGTTGTACACCCGAGCGGACCCCTGGCGAATAGAGCTGTCCTGAGTCATCGAGCAATCGAGGTCGCAGGTGCCAGCGCTGCCCATGCTCTAATGTGGTCAACCCTCGGGTGAGTTTTTCTCCGGGCGGTTCAATGACGGGACCCATCTGAGCCTCTGGGTTCGTTGGATAGTCGACCACCAGAGAATTCACGGCGTCTAACAGTTGCCGATGAAAGCGTTTACTGCGAGCCGTTTGCCCCACCAGAATCACCAGGGAAGCCGCCGAACATTTTTGTCCAGCGTGGCCAAATGCTGAGTCCACGACGTCGGCGACTGCAAGATCCAGGTCGGCTGACGGGGTGACGATGATGGCATTTTTTCCGGAGGTTTCGCCAAACAGCGGCATATCTGGGCGAAGGTCGGTAAATAGCTTGGCGGTTTCGTATCCACCGGTCAGAATGACGCGTTCAACGCGCTGGTCAGTGACCAGGTTGGAACCAAGCGAATTTTCTTCCGCGATAACAAAAGTAAGAATCTCATGTGGGAGCTCAAACTCATCGAAGGCGTCCCAAATGGCTTGGACGATGACGGCGGCAGTGCGCTGCGCTTGTGGTGCCGGTTTGATAATGACCGGTGACCCGGTGGCCAGGGCGGAGGTCATGGAGCCGGTGGGAATCGCCATCGGAAAATTCCACGGCGGTGTCACGACGGTCAAGCCCACAGGATGCGGCTTAGCACCTGCGATGTTGTCCAATTCCAGACACTGCTGGCCGTAATACCGGGCAAAGTCGATGCCCTCGGATACTTCGGGATCGGCCTGGTCGATGGTCTTGCCGGTTTCTGAGCCCATGACTTCAATGAGTCGGCCCCGATTGGCAGCCAGGTGATCGCCGATACGGATCAGAACTCGGCTTCGAGTCTCCAGCGGGAGCTTCCGCCAGGTTTCCCCTGCTGCGATTGCCGAGTCTATTACCTCGTCGAGCTGTTTCTGATTAGTCACCTGATGCGAGGAAACCAGGTCGTCGCCCAGCTCAGAATCGGCCATGCGACCCAGTATGGCCCCGGCCCAGTCACGGTTCTGCGGGAGGTCGGGATCGGTATCAGCGGCATTGTGAAACTCCACTGGCGACGCTTTTTCGAAGTGTTCCGTTGCACGATTTTGTTGTCGGCGAGGTTGCGGCACCAGGTCTGCTTCAGCCTCCAGCTGTGCCAGCGATGCTTGGAATCGTTGAGTCTCGCGGTCAAAGATCACTGGATTGTCGAGGTCAAAGACCGCTGACATGAAGTTCTCGTGCGAGGCACCTTCTTCAAGACGTCGCACCAAATACGAGATAGCCACATCAAATTCATCCGGATGCACCACCGGGGTGTATAACAACAAGCGGCCGACGTCGGCTCTAATGGCTTGCGCTTGAGTAGTGGCCATGCCGAGCAGCATTTCAAAATCCACCGGCCCATCTATCGGAATGTTGCGGTGCTGCATGAGCAAATAGGCCAGCGCGATATCAAAGAGGTTCTGGCCGGCCACGCCAATCTCAACATTGGTCAGGCGCTCGGGAGTCAGAGCGTGGTTGAGGATGCGTTTGTAGTTGGTGTCTGTATCTTGTTTTGTGGGCCACACGGTTTGTGGCCAGTGGTGCATGGCGGCCTTCACCTTTCCCATCGGCAGATTGGCGCCTTTGACGACGCGCACTTTGATGGGTGCTCCCCCGGCCGCAACGCGCTGGGCGGCAAACTCCTGCAGGCCAACCATGGCCTGATAGGCATCCGGCAGATAGGCCTGCAAGACGATACCGGTTCGGAAGTGTTTGAATTCGGGTTCCGAAATCAGCCGGCGGTAGACATCGATCGTCAGATCAAGATCCTTGTACTCTTCCATGTCCAGGTTGATAAACGTGACCGGGTCAGAGGTCATTGCCGCGCGATACAGCGGACGCAGCTGTTGGACGATGTTTTCAACTGCTTCGTCATGTGCCCAGTGGTTATGTGGGGCGACCGTTGCTGAGACTTTGATCGAAACATAATCAACATCGTGGCGGTGGATCAGAGCCAAGGTAGCGGCAACGCGGTTATCGGCTTCACCTTGACCAAGAATGGCTTCGCCCAGCAGGTTGATATTGAGATCAATGCCGTCGGTACGTAGGCGTTTGATGGCTTTGCCGAGTTGTTTATCGCGTGAGTCGATGATCAAATGCCCGACCATGGCACGCAAGGCGGCTTGTGCCGCAGGAACGACAACCCCCGGAGCGACTTCGGCGAGTTTCCCACCGGTGCGAACAGCACTTTGAAGATACCAGGGTAGAAACGCTGGGACGTCGTAGGCAATGTGAGCGAGGGCGGAAGCCGCAGCATGATGATCCTCGGGTCGCACGACGCGATCGACAAAGCCGACGGTAAAATCGAGTCCGTTTGGATCTTTCAGCACACCCGCCAGTTGTTGGGCTGATGCATCCGGCTTGATGTTGGCGGCCTGAGCCAACCACGTGCGAACCTGTTCAATGGCCTGGTCGCCGAGTTGCCACGGGGTGATCTCGGAGGTGGCATGTGCTGGGGTTTGCATAAGACTCCCGGATAGACGGACAAAACTGTGTTGTGCCACACAGCTTACGCCTCAACGGGTATTCGGGTATAGCGAATAATATCGAAGTACACCATTCACAATATTCGAAAGGTCGTCATGCTGGATCTACATCGCTTGAGCTTACTGAGGGAACTTGCACTCCGCGGCACCATCACGGAAGTGGCCGCTGCGTTGAATTTCGCGCCATCGACCGTGTCGGCTCAGTTGACGCGTCTGGAGAAGGAAGCTGGCACAACCTTGTTGGTGTCCTCAGGTCGACGGCTCATGCTCACGACGGCCGCGCTAGGGTTAGTAAAACACGCCAATCAGATGTTGGCAATCATGGAAGAGGCCACCGCCGAGTTAGCTGCCGCGGCTGACACAGTGGCTGGAACGGTGCGCTTATCAATGTTTCAGACTTCGGCACTAGCGCTGCTGCCAGGAACCTTACGATTATTGAGCCAGAAGCACCCTGATGTACGCGTGGAAATGACACAACGAGAGCCAGAACAAGCCCTGCACGATACTTGGTCTGGCGATTTCGACATCGTAGTCGCTGAACAATACCCCGGTCATGCCGTCCCGCAGCTGCCAGACATGATTTCCACTGCACTGGTTGAGGATCCACTGCGACTCGCAGTTCCGAAGAACCTTGCTGCAGGCATCACAGATATCGGTGGGGCTGCGGATCTACCGTGGATTATGGAACCAGCACCTGCAGCATCGCGTCACTGGGCTCTGCAGCAATGTCGCGTCGCAGGGTTTGAACCTGACATCCGGTATTCATCGGCGGATCTCCAAACGCACGTGCAGCTGATCGAGGCCGGCGAAGGCGTGGCGATCCTGCCGGGTATCCTCGGTGGATATCGTCCACCAGATGTTGCCTGGGTGCCCCTGGAAGACGAGCCGAGGCGGCAAGTGTTTCTTGCAATACGCCAGGCTTCAGCCCGACATCCAGCCGTCGTGGCGGTTGCGTCAGCCCTACAACGACACGCGCAACACGCCGCGGCATGATATTCGTTATAACTCAGGACCCGAAAACTAACCTTTCAGGTTGTGACCAGGCTTTCTACAGCTTTCAACCAGGTTATAAACTCATGAATTTCGAAGTTCCTTCCTAAAGTGATTTGGTGATTTGGCTGACAGTGGCGAATAATTGTTTGCTATGAGTGAAGAACACGCCTTTCAACTGGCAGCAATCGTTGTATACCTGATCGGAATGCTCGTGATCGGCTACTACGCCTATCGACGAACCAAGACCGGGCGTGACTTTTTATTGGCCGGGCGAGATCTCTCCCCTCGCGTGGCCGCGCTATCAGCTGGCGCCTCGGACATGTCAGGTTGGCTCCTCATGGGCCTTCCTGGCGCGCTCTACGCGACCGGTCTCATTGAGGCTTGGATCGCCATCGGCCTGACCCTGGGCACGTGGTTGAACTGGATGATCGTCGCTCCGCGTTTGCGCGTGTATTCGGAGATCACCAGTGACTCGATCACCATGCCGGCTTTCTTCGAATTTCGATTCCGCGACAGAACTCGTCTCATACGTTCCGTTTCGGCATTGATTATTTTGGTCTTCTTCGTCTTCTACGTGGCCTCGATGATGGTTGCTTCCGGTGCGTTCTTCGAATCAGCGTTCGGTTGGAACTACATGACCGGCGTACTCGTGGTCGGCGGCGTGACCCTGACCTATACCGCTTTCGGTGGTTTCCTCGGGGCATCACTCACGGACGTAGCCCAGGGCTTATTGATGCTGGCCGCGCTCGTGTCAGTACCGATCATTGCCACCGTACAGTTGGGTGGACCGGGTCGCGTCGCCAGTTTGATTGATGAGGCGGACGTTCAAGCTGGCCTGGATCACCTGTCCTTTACCGGTGGTGGACTCTCCGGAGCCTCGATGTTGGTCATCATCTCGGGTCTAGACTGGGGCTTGGGCTACTTTGGCCAACCACACATTCTGGCACGGTTCTTTGCGATCCGCAGTCACGCTGATGTCAAGACCGCACGTCGTATCGGCACGGGCTGGGTCATCCTGTGTATGGGAGGCGCGGTCTTGACCGGTCTGATCGGTGTGGCTTGGTTCCATGATGCCGGCCAACCACTGGACAACCCGGAAACCGTCTTCCTGCTGTTGTCGCAGGTCCTCTTCCATCCATTCGTTGCCGGACTGATTTTGGCCGCAGTGATCGCGGCCATCATGTCTACCATGTCGTCGCAGCTGTTGGTTTCGGCCTCTGCACTGGTGGAAGATATCTATGGGTTGTTCAAGCAGAGCCCGGGTGAGAAACAGCAGCTGTGGCTGGGACGTCTCGCAGTCGTGGCCATCACCATCATTGCAATTCTCATTGCCCAAGACCCAGAGTCCACCGTATTGGATCTGGTCGGTTTCGCCTGGGCAGGCTTCGGGGCTGCCTTTGGTCCGATGATTCTCATGTCGCTGTACTGGAAGCGCGTCACCGCGATGGGTGCCCTGGCCGGCATGATCGCTGGCGCCGCTGTCTCTTATGTATGGGGTACGGTACCGGCCATCAAGGAAGCCATCAACCTCTATGAAATCATTCCTGGGGTCATTGCCCACTTCGTGGTAGCGATCATCGTGTCACTCTTGACGAAAAATCCCGACCCAGAGGTTGCAGAAGAATTCGAGCAGATGCGCGAAACAGTCTCATCCAAGTAACCTGATTTCTGCCTACAATTTGGTTGGCAGCGACTCATGTGCAGAGTCGTTGCCAACCTTTTTGTTTAACGGGTCTACGATGGTCACATGGGTTTTTCGCGGACACAAACGATTTATTTGGCACTTTCCACAGACATGGTTTGGGACCTGCTGACTTCTCCCAGCGCCTGGCTACAATTCGATGACCAGTTGCAGAAATTTAGCCCGGCAAAAATGGCCGGCAATCGACTGCAAGTTGGCGATACCGTAAAGGTCGTGCCGAAAGCCCTGATTCGTGGCTTCGTCCACGCTGTGACAGCACCGCCGGCAACGATCGTCACGGCACGAGAAAATCAGGAAATCGCCTGGCGACAAGATCAACCAGGCGGTCATACCCAACAGCGTTGGATCATTCATTCGGCTGACGACGGCGGCACGAATCTCACCCGTCACACCGAAGTTGTCGGACCACTTGCCGCTCCCCTGGGCGTTGCCCTGGCTGATCCGCTTGCCGGTGATTTAGGTGCCGTTGGAGCACGCATGTTCAAGATGGCCGGCAAAGCGGATCTCAGTCAGCCGTTGAATATCATTGCCGGCGGGTCCGGGTACCTGGGATCTCGTTTGGCTACCAGGATGCTTGCCGCCGGAAAACGCGTCATGGTGCTGTCACGCAATCCGAAATCCGGTGCGGCTTTCCCCCAGACCCGGTGGGGTCACGACGATCTGGTGCCACTGCATGAACAACTCATGGATGATGCCGGATTCAATATTATCAACCTGGTCGGCCGCCGGATCGGCGCAAAATTCACTGCCCAAGAAGTGGACGCATTAGCCGCCTCACGTATCCCGCCCACAGAAACATTACGCAGAGCGGTCAGGACCGCAGAGCATCAGGGCGGCAAACTTCACCGCTGGGTTCAAGGCAGCGCTGTGCCAATGTGGGATCCTAAGTCCACCACAGAATTCACAGAGGAAACCTCCCCAACCGCAGCAAAAGATGGACCCGATGGGATGGGCCAGCTGATCGCTGACTGGGAAGCTGCCGCGCCTGAAGGCGCGATTATCGTACGGAGCGGGGTTGCTTTAGGACCACAGACTGAAATCGTCATGGGTCTGGCCGCCATGGCAATGTCGAAGACGCGCCCCAATATCGATGGATTTCTGCCCTGGATCCACGAAGACGACTGGGTTGGAATCATTGAGCATTTATTGACAATGAAGCGACCACCTAATGTCGTGGTGGCTGTTGCGCCTCAACAAACCCGCCTATCAGAAGTTATTACAGCGTTGGCCCCCGGGCTTGGCACACGCAGCGTCCCCGTTCCGGCCACAGTGCTGTCCATTGGGATGAATATTATTCGGATGGAGCCGGGGATGTTGATGGGCAGCACGCAGGCACGATCGGAAGTCCTGGAAGACACCGGATATCAGTTCAAGTACCCCACGATCGCTGAGGCTGCTGACGCCGTTACGCTGTAGGTGGTGCCTGCTCGGCGAGCCATCGGCTATACAGCGGTCCGATCCGCCGTGCCTGCGGCCCGGGAACACAAATACCGTTACGGAACGCCCGTCCAAGTTTCCCAGGCATCGGTAATGGCAAGATAACTTGGCGTCTGGTGGGTAATTGTTTCGTCATATCCCAAAGCGTCATGGTTTCTGGACCTGCAAGTTCTACTGAGTCACCGATGCGCTGACCGACAGCAACGTCTGCGATCACCTCAGCAACCGCGTCCAGGGCCACCGGTTGGATGGTCATCTGGGGAACCAGTGATACTGGGCCGGCTTTGAGCCGGGCGAGATTTTGTTCGGCAAATTCAAACCACTGCGTGCTGCGAATAATGGTCAGCTTGTCGCTTTCGACACGAGCCACGCGTTCCTGGGCGGCTTTGCCAGCAAAGTATCCGTATCCTTGGACCTCTGGTCGCTCGCAATTGACGATGGACAGCAAAATATGGTGGGCCTCATGATGTTGTGCCGCCGCTGCTAGGGCCCGTGTCGAACGAGTAAAGAATTCGGTGGCAGTTTACCTGCTCGTGGTAAATCGTCCAGTGGCTTCAATAACGACGTCGAATCCCGCCAGACGCAGGGTGGCGTTGTCCTGGAGCACGTCGAATCCGGTAGAACGTGATAATAATTCGGCTGTTGCTCCACGATCGAGCAGGGCTTGTTTGATGGCCTTGCCTGATATTCCTCCACCAACGACCGCGACTCGCATGGTTGGTTCCTCCCACCAAAGCAAACACTTCTATGCACCGCAGATGGTGTTTATCCTAGGAGATCACTGGCAGATGAACAATGCATTCAGCGCCACTACCGAAGCCGACCGTCGGTAATGGCGCTGAAGCCACAGTGGGTTACAGACTTACTCGGCGACCTTTGCGACGAGTCGGCCGGTCACTTCGCCGCGCTTGAGGCGATCAACGCCGTCGGCGATTTCTTCAAAATCAATCAGCGTCAACGTTGGCTCTAGATCACCGGATGCGATCCATTTCATGACGGATGCGATGTCGTCTTTGGAGCCACCGTTGGATCCGACCAGTTCGACCTGGCCGAGAATCATGGCGTTGGTGTCGATGTTGGCTTCAAGTTTGCCCATGCCGACCAGCACAACGCGGCCCTGGAATTTTACGGTCTGAACGGCTTCGTTGGTGGTGGTACCGAATCCTGCGAAGTCGATGATGACATCGAGTTCATCGTCTTTGAATTCGGAGATTGATTTGGCCACTTTGACCGCACCGCCAGCTTTGGCCTGGTCCCAGACGTCTTCTTTGATTTCGGCAACATAGACTTCGGCGCCTTCGAGGTGCGCCAAGCGGGCACCGATCTGGCCGAGTCCACCAAATCCGATGATGCCGACCTTCATGCCGGCTTTGACGCGGCCTTTGCCGAAGACTGCTCCGGCGGACGTCATCCCGGCGTCGGTGGCAGCAGCGGCTTGTTCAAAGGAAATGCCTTCTGGCATGGCGACCAGCTGATCTGGGTCGACTTCGGCTTTAGCTTCCCAGCCACCGTTGACGCCGTAGCCGAATGGGCCGATCATGGGCCAAACAGCGACTTTATCGCCGACTTTCCAGTCGGTGACGCCTTCACCAACCTCGGAAACAGTGCCGGAGGTTTCGTGGCCTGGCACAACCGGCATCTCTTTCATCAGGCCCATCCAGCCTTCATCTTCGAGAATACCGACGTCGGAGTGGCACAGGCCTGCGGCCTGCACATCGATGACAACCTTGCCCGCCGAGGCTTTTGGCTCGTCGATGTCAACGCGTTCAAATGGTTTACCGGTTCCGTGGAAATGCCAAGCTTTCATGCTGAACTCCTTCATAGAGCCAATGCTCTGGTTATCAATGGTTGCATGATTTATCCAACCATTCTCATGCTAGTCAATGCGCATGCCGGGATTCCAAGGTTGGGGCGCTTACGGTTAATCACATTGGGACCTGGGGCTAGGAATGCTGCTGCAGAAGGTGCTTGGCCGTCAAGGCAACACCGCGATCCGGGTCATTGGTCATGCCGCAAAGTACATGCATCGCCGACTCGCCGGCAATCTCGGCTAAGGCAGCAGCCAGTCGTTGCCGAGCTGCGGGATCCACGAGTGTCAGAGCGTTGCCGATTGCCGCAATGACCTCGTCGGTGAGTCCAAAGGCTGCACATAGTTCAGCCAGTACCTCGGCGGCTTCAACATCGTCGTCACCATCGATGATCAAATCCACCAGTGTTGGGATCGCACTATGGCCACCTCGGCGTGCATGGGCAAGAGCTGCTCGGCGGTGCACGAACGGATCGGCGTGCGGATAGGCGTCGGCTAACGCAGTATTTGCGGCAGCCGATCCGAGCTTCGACAAAATGGTCACGGCACGGTGACGTCGCTGAGCACTGGGCGCTTGCAGTGCTTGTTGGACGGGTGGGATGGCCTGGTCGCCGATCTGTACCAGCGTCCAGTCCAGCGCCCCGGCGGCGTTGGTGTCGGTTTCTTGCAGGGCTGCGTCAATCAGCACGGTCACGTTGCGCGAGTGCTCTGGTGCTTGTAGGGAGAGCGCGAGGCGGAGGCGTTCGGATGGGTTGGTGGTGTTGAGTCCGTGCATCAGATCGATGGTCCCTAAGACGTCGGACCAGTCGGCGGGCTCGCTGTCTTTGATGCTCAGCAGGTGGTCGCGCAGGGCTTGCTGCTGGGCGATGATGTCTTCGGTGCGTTGAAGGAGCCCGTCAAGTGTGGCTTGGGCATCAAAGGTGAGATTGTCGATGATGTCGGCGATCTCTCGAAGCCCGAGACCCAGCGAACGCAAGGCTTCGACTTGAAAGAGACGACGAATGTCATCCGAGGAGTAGCTTCGGTATCCGTTTGAGGTTCGGGTGGAAGCAGATACCAGCCCGAGGGACTCGTAGTGTCGCAGCATGCGAGTGCTGATGCCGGATCGTTCGGCAACCTCACCGATCAGCATGATTTACTCCTTGCGTGGTGATCCCGAATGTTCTTCTTCGACACGTTGGGCTTGGTCCAGGAGCGTTTCGAAGGCGGCCTCCGGATTGGCCATGAGTAATAGCGTCGCTGTTGCATGAATCCGCACCCGGGCATCATCGCTGTGCTGGGCTTGTTCTATGACCGACGATACTGGATCACCCAGCGTGACAAAAGCGGCACTAAGGCTGCGCTGTACGTCGTGGTCGCCGCGACCAAATTGGGTGGCCAGGATGCTAGCCAAATTGAGCTGTTGTTCAGGGGGTACAAGACCTGCTACGGTTCGCCAGGCGGTTCGAGCAATCTCGTCGTCATCAGCGACCAGATGGTCTGTGGTGATGGCTTGCCAGGTGGTGGGGTCGCCGAGTTTCGACAGCGTGTGCAGGGCCTGACTTTGTGCCTGGGCCACCGGTGAGCTCAGGGCTGCGACGAGGTGCGGGACGACCTGGTCGTGATCGTGGCGGGTGAGCGCCCAGGTGATCATGTCACGAACGAAGAAGTCAGATTCGGCCGCGACGTGACGCATCAGGATGGTAATAAAGGTTGGATCAGGCGTGGTGCCTGCCGTCAAGGCGGCTTGTAATCGAGTGGATGGGTTGTGGCTGTCCAGACCGCTCTGCAGCCTGTCGGCAAGACTCATCACGTTTGGTGTATTGGTCATTGGTATCTACCTCCAGTGGCCAGTCAACACCTTGACACAGTGTGAAGGTCAACAACCCTGGCGGACTGTTCAATCGGCCGCCAATACATCAGCAGGTCGATGCCCTTTCAACGGTTCGTTGAAAGGGCATCGACCTGTGGACTACTCCAAACCGTGATCTACGAGATCTGTGAGGCCTGTGCCTTGTCGGTACTGGTGGGCAGGTCTTGGACCTGTGCCGCCTGGTGCGATCCGGACTGGCGACCGTTTCGCAGCAGCCGCATGGCGTTGAGGATGACGATCAGCACTGAGCCTTCGTGGACCAGCATGCCCAGTGCCATGGTGACGTTGCCGGCAAAGACACCGACCAGCAGCGCGGCCACCGTGGCCAGTGCGATGACGATGTTTTGTTTCATCACGCGGTTGGTGCGCTTGGCGAGGCTGATGGCCTCGGGCAGTTTCAGCAGGTTATCCCCCATCAGGGCAATATCTGCTGTTTCAATGGCCACTGCCGAACCGGCAGCACCCATGGCAACACCGATGTCTGCTGTCGCAAGGGCAGGTGCGTCGTTGACGCCGTCACCAACCATTGCCACGGTGTGACCCTGTTGCTGCAGTTCCACGACCGCATCGAGTTTGTCTTCTGGAAGTAACGAGGCATGAATTTCGTCGATCCCGGTGGCTTTCCCAATGGCTTCGGCCACTAGATGGGTGTCACCGGTGAGCATGACGACTTTCGATACGCCTGCATCGTGAAGTTGCGCGATCATCGCAGGGGCATCTGCCCGGATTTGATCTGCCACGGCGACGACGCCAATGATGTGCTCATCGACGGCGACGATCATCGGAGTCTTCCCCGCGCTTGCAAAAGAATCTGCCGCAGCTGTCGCTTCGAGCAGTCCCTCGACCTCATGGTCAGCCATAAGGGCTGGGTTTCCGATCAGAATCTGGTGACCGTCAACGTCAGCGACAACACCTTTACCGACCACTGGTGTGACATCTTCCGGTAGGTTTACTGGTGCTACACCGTGTTCGGCTGCGGCCTGCAGAATCGGGGTTGCCAGCGGGTGCTCAGAACCCGCTTCGGCGGCGGCAGCCCACGCCAAGACCTCGTCCTTCGTCATAGTGGGGCTCAGCACGAACACATCAGTGAGTTTGGGCTTTCCTTCGGTCAGCGTACCGGTCTTATCTACAGCGACCGCAGAGATCTTCCCGGAGGTCTCCAGATACTCGCCACCCTTGATCAGGATGCCGTTGCGTGCGGCTCGACCGATACCGGCCACGATCGCGACGGGAATCGAAATGACGAGGGCACCCGGGCAACCGATCACTAATAAGGTCAGTGCCAACACGACGTCCTGGGTGATCAGTCCGGCAAGTAGTGCCAGAATCATGACCGCCGGCGTGTACCACGTAGAAAACCGGTCAATAAACGCTTGGGTCTTTGCCTTCGCGTCTTGGGCTTCTTCGACCCGGTGAATGATGCGCGCCAAGGTGGTATCGGCACCAATGCCGGTGGCCTCAACCTGGAGAAACCCTCCGTTTGAAATGGTCCCCGCATACACTAAGTCCCCTTGGGATTTTTCAACAGGAATGGATTCGCCGGTGATCGAGGCTTCATCGATCGAACCGGTTCCGGCAAGCACTACGCCATCGACCGGTACTTTGGCACCGTTTTTGACTAACACGGTTTCGCCGCTTGCTACCTCGTGTGCAGGGATTTCATATTGCGTTCCCTCACGTAGTACTACCGCGGTATCTGGAGCGACCGCGACCAATTCGGCCAGGGCGGAACGAGTCTTATTCATGGTGCCAGCCTCAAGAGCATGACCAATCGAGAATAAGAAGGTGACGGCGGCGGCTTCCCAGAAGTT
>Ga0079226_10002790_pt1 | contig 13448 bp, 8 predicted proteins | sample Poulit2014_FD_76345 | JGI IMG/M metagenome (GOLD analysis project Ga0079226, IMG submission 76345) | Agricultural soil microbial communities from Georgia to study Nitrogen management - Poultry litter 2014 | ecosystem: Environmental > Terrestrial > Soil > Agricultural land | place: USA: Georgia... | reverse complement strand
TGGTGTGAAATATGCGGAACTTTCCAGAGCTATCCTTCCTTTTATAGTCCCGTTATTCATTATTGTTTTAATTATTACTTATTTTCCTTCTATAGTTATGTTCCTCCCAGATTTGTTATATAAATAAAGTTGCTTTAGAGAAAACTCATTAAAAGGAGGTGGGTTTATAAGACGAAAATATACTTTTGACAGTATAAATATAAAAATATGATTAGTAGAAAGGAAGTTAGAAATGAAAATTAAAAATTTCTTGTTTTTCTTGTTTTTAACATCCATATTAATAGTTTTCGTTATTGCGGGGTGTAGCACAGATGATGAGGAGGAAAGCGATAGCACAGAAAAAATCACACTTAAAATGGGAGGGATTAGCCCACCAGAATCAATGTCGACAAAAGGTGGAGAAAAATTTGCAGAATTAATAGAAGAAAAAACTAATGAAGAAATTGAAGTAGAGTTTTATCCTGCTGAACAGTTGGGGAGTGGAAATGACCAAATGGATAATTTGGTCAGTGGCTCGCAAGACATGATGGCAGTAACGTTAGATTTTTTAGCAGATTTAGAAAAAGATTATAATGTATTTTCTATGCCTTATGCTTTCGATAATTTAGAGCATTTTGAAACTTTTTTAAATTCAGAAGAGAATAAAGAAATAGAAGAAAAACTAAGAGAAGAAAACGGAATAAAAGTTATTTCAAATGACTGGTTTAGAGCTCCAAGAGTTTATGAATCAACTGAATCAATAGAAAAACCTGAGGACATAGAAGGTATGAAGTTTAGAGTACCTGATATACCTGTATTTGTGAAACATGCTGAACAATTAGGAGCTTCTCCAACTCCAGTTTCTTTTGGCGAAACATATAGCGCTTTTCAACAAAACCTAGTAGATATTCACGATCCAACACTAGAAACCATACATTCTTCTAAATTTTATGAGGTAGCTCCTTATATTATAGAGACAAATCATGCTTTTAGCTCGATGTATACTCTTATAAGGGACGATGTTTATCAAGATCTTAATGAAGAACAGCAGCAAGCAATAGACGAGGCAGCTGACGAAGCAGGAAAATACTATAACGACCTAGTTGATAAAGAACTTGATGAAGAAAGAGAAGAAATGGAAGAAGAAGGAGCAGAATTTGTAAAACCTGATAGGGAAGCTTTTAAAGAAAAAGTTTTACCTATGGGAGAAGAATTGGAAAAAGAAGGAACTTGGAGTGAAGGTTTATTAAAATCTATTCGTGACATGAAACCTTAAATAAAAAAACTTTATTGTATTTTCTTCATATGAAGGAGAGAGTAATACAAAAATAAATTAAAAAAAGGAGACACGAAATCTTGACTTATCGTTTAAGCATTGATACCGGAGGTACATTTACAGATATATCATTAGTAAATGAAGAAAACGGAGAAAATCACATTATCAAAGTGCCATCAACCCCTGAAGATCCATCAAAAGCAATAATAAATGGTTGGAAAAAAATACTACAAGATGTGGGGGTCCAAGCAAGTGATATTTCATTCTTTATTCATGGAACTACTGTGGCGACAAATGTGTTATTAGAGTACAGAGGGGCAAACATAGCGCTAATAACAACTAAAGGGTTTAAAGACGTGATACAAATAGGAAGACAGTCTAGGCCTGAACTATACGACTTCCGTGCTAGAAAACCAAAACCTTTAGTAAATCGTAGTAAAAGACAAGAAGTTACAGAAAGAATACAATTCGATGGTCAGGTGAGAGAAGAAGTTGACAAAGAAGAGCTGCAACAAATTATAAGAAAAATTAAAGATGAGCAAATAAATTCCATTGCTATTTGCTTATTAAATTCATATATGAACGATTCTCATGAAAAACAAATAAAAAAAATAATAGAAGAAGAAGTTCCTGGTTCATATATATCGTTGTCTTCTGAAATTTTACCTGAACAAAAAGAGTATGAGAGATCAAGCACCACTGTTATTAATTCGTATGTGATGCCTAAAATGCATAATTATTTATATAATTTATCTAAAGAATTAAAAAATAATTATTTTAAAAAAGATATATACATTATGCAATCTAATGGTGGTGTAATTGATGTAAATACAGCTGAAAATATACCAGCTAGGACTATATTATCTGGTCCTGCTGGAGGTGCTTTAATAGGAAAAAAACTTGCAGAAATAACGGATAAAAAAAATGTAATCACCTTTGATATGGGTGGAACAAGTATGGATGCTTGTCTTATAGAAGACGGTGATTTTAATTTAACCACATTGAGCAATATAAACGACATGCCAATAAAACTTCCAATGATAGAAATACATACAATTGGAGCGGGGGGAGGTAGTATAGCATGGGTAGATGCCGGAGGTGCTTTGCGTGTAGGGCCAAAAAGTTCAGGCGCTATCCCCGGGCCTGTTTGTTACGGAAAAGGTGGGGGAGAACCAACTGTTACAGATGCTAATGTTGTGTTAAATAGACTTAACCCTAAATATATACTAGGAGGAGAAATGGAAATTGATGTAGAATCAGCGAAGGAAGTAATAGAAAGAAAGATAGCAAAACCATTAGGAATGACGATAGAAAGAGCCGCTGAAGGCATCTTAAAGGTTGTTAATATGAATATGATTAGAGGAATTCGTAGAATCTCTGTAGAAAAAGGACACAATCCGAAAGATTTTTCACTCATTGCTTTAGGAGGGGCAGGTCCATTAAATGCATCTGAGATAGCAAAGGAATTAGGGTGTTCTGAGATAATTATCCCTGAAAACCCTGGAATAGCTAGTTCAGAAGGTATGCTAGAAGCGAATGTTCAACATGATTACATTGTTCCGGTTATAAAAAGCCAAAAAGAAGTAAGTTTAAGATATCTTAAAATTATATTTGAGGAATTGGAGAATAAAGCAACTAAAAAACTAACAGAAGAAGGTTTTTATAATCAAAATATTTCTTTGCTATACTCTTTGGATTTACGTTATAAAGGACAATCGCACGATATAAATATTCCTTTTGGAGAATTAGATAGTTGTGATGATCTAACTGCAGTTGTTGATAATTTTTACACAGTTTATGAAAAGATGTACGGTTTCAATCCTAATTTAGATGATATAGAATTTGTAAACGCACGTTTAACATCAATTGGAATTTTACCGAATTTTAGTAAAACAAATAAAACGAAAAATGGAAATAATAAAAAAGCTGTTCCGATAGCACATAGATCAGTATATTTTAACGGACAATACAAAGAAACTCCTATATATAACAGGAAAATGTTACCTTCTAATAAAAAAATAGAGGGACCTGCTATAATAGAACAATTAGATTCTACTATTGTTGTCATGCCAGAACAAGAATTTTTATGTACTTCCCAAAATAATTTAATAATTCACAACAAAGAGTAATAAACTTAAAATCATAAATTTATGGTTAAACTTTTTTAATACTAAAACTACAATTTTAAAACCAAAAAGGAGACCAAAACAATATGGATTCTACTATAGACGGAATAACTATAGAAGTAGTAAGAAATGCTTTTCAATCTATATCTGAAGAGATGGGAGCAACTTTAATAAGAACATCATTATCTCCTAATATAAAAGATAGGATGGATGCCTCTACAGCTGTTTATACAAGTGAAGGAGAATTGATTTCTCAAGCAGAACATATCCCTTTACATCTAGGGTTGATGCCCTCAGTTGTTGAAGAAGTATTAAAGATTTACCCTAAAGAAACACTCCAAGAAGGAGATGCTATTTTAATAAATGATCCTTATATAAGCGGGTCTCATTTGCCTGACGTGTTTTTGCTTACGCCCGTTTTTTACAAAAAAGAATTAGCAGCTATAGTTGGAAATATCGCCCATCATGTTGATGTAGGAGGGATGGTTCCAGGAAGTAGTTCAACAAATGCAACGGAAATTTTTCAAGAAGGCTTAAGAATTCCAGCTATACGCCTATGCAAAAAAGGGGAAATAGATGAAGAGTTTCTAAGATTATTCCTCGCTAATGTACGTTCGCAGGAAGCAGTTGGAGATTTGTATGCTCAAATTGCTGCTAATAATATAGGAGTTAAACGCATTTTAGAATTATATGAAAAATATGATGTTCATTTTATTAAAAAATGTATAGAAGAGATTATAAAATATTCATATAGAAGAATGCGATATGCTATTAAACAGATACCAAATGGAACATATAAATTTAAAGATTTTTTAGAAGGCGATGGGATAACAGATGAATTAATCAAAATAGAGGTTGAGATTGTTATCAAAGATGAAAAGGTAGTAATAGATTTTAATGGTACAGATAAACAATCTAATGGTCCTATAAATTCAACTTTAGGAGTAACTAAAGCTTGCGCTTATTATGCTATAAAGTCTCTTTTCGATTCTGATATTCCTCCGAATTCTGGAACTTACATCCCTATTGAAGTTTTTGCTCCAGAAGCAACAGTGGTACATGCTAAGTTTCCGGCAGCAGTTTCAAATGGAAACTCTAATACATCGCAAAGAATCGTAGATACCATATTTGGAGCTTTGTCATTTGCATTGCCTGAAAGGTCAATGGCCGCTTGCGTTGGGTCCATGAACGGTCTAACTATAGGCGGGTATGATTACAAAACTAATAAATATTTTTCTTATATAGAAACTTATGGAGGAGGACAAGGGGGTATGGATGGACTAGATGGAATGGATGGAATTCATACAAATATGACAAATACAAAAAACACTCCTGTTGAGGTTATTGAGCAAACCTATCCTCTGTTTATAAAAAGTTATTCACTAGCTAATAATAGCAGTGGTAGTGGAAAATACCGCGGTGGTATGGGGATTGTTCGAGAAATAGTTTTTGAATGTGAAAAAGCAACAATCATAATTAAAATGGAGAGAAGTAAATATGGACCTTGGGGGCTTTTCGGAGGGGGAAGTGGTGAGCCAGCAAAATGCTTTTTAACAAAATCAGGAGCAAAAAAAGAGCAACCTATTCCTGTTAAAACAACTATAGAAGTTGAACGAGGAGACACATTGTATATACAAACTGCTGGAGGGGGAGGTTACTTCAGTTCACAAGAAAGAAGTAAAGAGGCTATCGAAAATGATTTATATCAAGGTGTTATCGATACAGATTATGTTAAAAAAGAGTACTATTAAATAATAGTACTATAATCTAAAAATTTAAAAAGGAGATATTTGGATGGCAAGTAACATTTCAGAATGCTTATTTTTATCAGAGAGTGATTTAGTTAAAGTAGGGTCTTTAAATATGGAACAATGTATAGATACGATGGAAGAAGCCTATTCTCTTGTTGGGCAGGGTGATTATATAATGGGAGGAGCTAGTCAAAATGATCACGGGCATAAAATTTTCTTCCCCAGTGAAACTCCTTTCACTAAAATGCCTACTGCAGCTCCGGACCGTAGATTTGCTTCTTTGATAGGATACTTAGGGGGAGAATTTCATGTAGCAGGGATGAAATGGTATGGTTCAAACATAAAAAACAGAGAATTAGGTCTACCTCGCTCTATTTTAACGATCGCTCTTAATGATCCTGACACAGCTGAGCTACTATCAGTAATGTCTGGCAATACTATTAGCTCTATGAGAACAGGAGCAATGCCAGGATTGGCTGCAAAGCATTTAGCTAAAGAAGACAGCCAAACTATAGGATTGATAGGAGCTGGAGTTGTTAATAGAACTTCTTTAAAAGGTTTAAGCGCTGTTTTGAAAGACATTAAACAAGTTAAAGTATATGACTTGTTCGCGGAAAATTCAAAAAAATTCGCTGAAGAAATGGGGGATAAGCTTAAATTAAAAATTGAAAGTGTAAAAAATATAGAAGAAGTTATTAATAATTCAGATATAGTTAATATTGCAACGTCTGGTAAGAATAATCCTCATATTAAAAAAGAATGGCTTAAAGAGGGCGCTTTATTATCTCTACCAGCTCGAGTTGATTTAGATGATGATATATTATTAAACTCAAAAATAGTAGTGGACGAATGGAAAATGCACAAAGCATATCATAATCAAGGCAAAATATATGATAAAGCTAAAGATTTTCAAACTGCTTATCTTTTTAAACTTATTGATGAAGGAAAACTAAACGAAGAGGATTTCACCAGTCTTGGGCCAATAATCAATCAAAAACATAATATTAAGTCCTCAAATAAAAAAAATACTATCTTCATAGCAGGAGGGTTATCAATTCAGGATATCGCCTGGGGGTATCACTTATACAAATCAGCTAAGAATGTTGGCGTTGGAAATGTCTTTAATTTATGGGATAGCGAGCCAAAATTTTAATTGCTAAATAGAGAATATATAATTGCCGGAAATTAAAATAAAGGAGTTAGCCTAATGAAGAGCCAAGTCACAGTAGCAAGAGAAATTGTAAATTCGATGTTAAAGGAAAACGTAAAAAAAGTGTATTGTGTTCCTGGGGAAAGTTATTTAAGTGTATTAAACGAACTTTTTGATGAAACAGATATTGATTTAATAACTGGTCGTCAAGAAGGAGGAATTTCTTTTATGGCGGAAGGATATGCAAAGGCAACAAACAAAGTTGGAGTTTGTTTTGCTACACGTGGGCCAGGAGCTTCCAATCTTTCTATTGGCTTGCATACTGCTTATCATGATTCAACCCCTCTTGTGGCATTTATTGGCCAAGTTGAGAAAAAATTTCGTAATAGAGAAGCATTTCAGGAGATAGATTTTTCAAGCTACTTTAAACATATAGTAAAATGGGCAATAGAGATAGACGACCCAACCCGAACAAATGAAATAATACGTAGAGCATTTCATATAGCTCGTTCAGGTAGACCTGGTCCAGTTGTAATTTCTCTACCCGAGGATATCTTGGATAAAGTCTACACTAAACAATACCAGCAACAAAATCCACTTATATTTTCTGCACCAAGAGCAGAGAAAAAAGCAATTGATGATGTAGAAAAGGCTTTAGTAGACGCAAAACAGCCTGTTATTATCGCAGGAGGAGGAATTTCTCTCACTGAATCTACAAATCAGCTTATTAGTTTATCCGAATTATTAAATATACCGGTAGTAACCTCATATCAGCGTTTAAGTGTTTTCCCAAATAATCATCCAAATTATATAGGTACTCTTTGGAGCGGCGCTCCTGATTACTTAATAAATACTATCAAAGATGCTGATCTTATTTTGGCTATAGGCACAAGACTATCTCAAAATCCAACTCAAAATTATTCGATTATTAATTTGAAGTCGAAATTAATTCATATTGATATTTCTGAAAAAGAAATAAACAAAGTATATCCGCCTTATTTAGGAGTTATCTCAGACGCAAAGCAGTTTTTAGAGGATGTTTTAGTCAAACTGAAACAAAACAAAAATTATAAAAGAAAAGAAGACTTTCTTGCACCATTACGCGTCAAATATAAAGAATATTCAGAAGCAATTCGATCCTACTCAAATAAATTTGTTGATTTAAAAGGAATGATTTTTGATTTAAAAGATCAGCTTCCAACAAACACAATTATTACTGGAGATGCAGGAAATTATTTAGGGTGGTTGTTTAAGTATTATAAATTTGAAAAAGATAGCTTTTACATAGGCCCTACTTCTGGAGCAATGGGGTACGGTTTACCTGCAGCCATAGGTGCTAAATTAGCTTTCCCTGATAATATTGTGATTTCTTTTTCAGGAGATGGAGGGTTTATGATGACTATGCAAGAATTAGAAACAGCAGTCAGGTATAAAATTCCTGTTATATCTATCGTTGCTAATAATAATATGCTCGGGACGATAAGGCTTCATCAAGAAAAGAGATTCCCTAAAAGAAAGATAGGAACTTCTTTAACTAATCCAAATTTTGCTCAAGTTATGATAGAAATGGGTGGTAATGGGGAGCAGTCTAAAACGAATGAAGAATTCAAAAATGCTCTAGCAAGAGCTTTAAAACATGAAGGACCTTCAGTAATCGAAGTAATTACTAATCCTGATTATCTTTCCGTTGGTAAATCAATACATGATTTGCAAAAACCATCAAAATAAATTATATGGTGATTAAATTTTGCTAAATAAGTGAGGCAAAAATAGTGTATATATTTGTGAAGAAATTACAAATTTTATTTATGATGTGTTTAGAAATATGGGTTTTGAAGCAAGACAATCAAAAATTATCGCAACGCATTTAGCTTTTAAAAAAGAGGTTAATAAAGTGCAAAATAATAACGTGGTTAGCATATTTCTATGTGCAATACTAACCACAGTGGTGCTTTATCTTTCTATTCAATAAAAATAGCTGACTATAATATGATAAGCTTTATTACTATAAATATTATTCCTTTAATGGCTCCAACTTGAGGAAAAGATAAAGTAGCAGATAATACCCCCTTCTCTTTTACGATACCTCGAAAAGAAAATAATCATATCATAATACTTGATATAGCTTCTAGCAAAGCAGCAGCTGGGAAGTTAATAGAATCTCAAAAAACGACAAAAACGTCCCATCAAGGTGAGCGTTAAATACTACGGATGTACCTACAACTGATCCATACGAAGGTTTAGAGTTTTTAACCTATTGGAGGACAAAAAGGTTACGGTTTAGGTCTGATTTTGGATATATTAGGGGTGTTATCTGGGTATGGGAATAAGGTTAATTCACTTACTAAAAAAATCTAATATTGGTAGGACCATAATAGTAATAAATATAGAACGTTTAATGAATATTAGTATATTTCATCAAAGGTTAGAAAGTTTACAAGGATGATAATCAATTCTGAAAAGATTAATGAAAATAGTAAAATGTTTTTGTCTGCAGAGATTGAAAACAATATAATTTATGGAAAATAATTCACAAGCGTTACATTAATTATACTGAAATATTAACAACATTCAAAATAATTTGTATTTTATTCCCGATCAATAAAAATCCTTTATATTGGTTATAGGTAGTAAATCTATCCAAAATAAAGGAAGCGTATATGGATAAGACTGCTCGAAAAACATCATTTACACAATGATTAGCACCTGACAAGTAAACGTTATTTGTCAAGCAGATGCAAAACTTTCAATTAGATTATATAAAAAGCTGCATATGAGAGAAGTTATGCTTTGCTTTTGTATGCTCAGCAGCTTGAAACCAAGAACTTGTGTGCTTTCAGAGATGCAATATTTGAGGACGCACTGCAACAGGCAGCCGAGCTGAATTCTATCAGTTCTTCTCAGCTGGGAAGAAGTCTTAATCAAAACCCTACTTTTTTCTTTCAAAGTCTGTTTCTTGACCTGCTTGCTCAAATCTATGAAAAAGCACGAACTTTTAACAAAGCATACAAACAAGAATATCCTTGAAAATCCTGGATTCTAGCATCATACTGTTAAATTTTACAAAAACATAAATGGGCTTAATTTCGTTAAATGAAATCTGGCATCGAACTGCATTTATGACTTGTCTTTATGTCAAAAGTGCTATCCTATCAAGATTAAGCTGTGCTGACGAACACCATCGAACTTGAGCGCGTGCAGCTGGAAGTCTTGGTTGATGACAAACCCTGCATGTGTAATTTTGAAAATAGATACTTGGGTTATGAATGATCCGGCTACATGACGGACGTAGAGTTTCTTAATTTCTCGTTTGCGAAAAAGCACGGTTGTACGTGTTTTAGAAACATTCCCCTTTTCTAACGAGACGAAAGTGTCACGTGATGAAATAGTTGTTATTAGGGCTACCTAGAATTGCACTTAAAACATGTTTTATCAACCCAAATGTTTGATACAAAAAACAAGAATTAACGTTGATTACCAATCGATTCGCCTGAATTGTGAACGAAATTGCCAAGATTTACTGATTAAGTTGAGCGTTTGAGTTGTTTTTTAAATGGATGAAGCAGAACTTGAACACCGAAAAATTTCACAGGTATTGTGAACAGCTGTTCACAACCAAATCTACATCGCGATTATGATTTATTGCTTAAATGTGCTCGTCCAAATAAGCACCAATAGAGGTCGAGCCTACTCATAAATTAGTCAACTTTTAAAAGTTTCTTTTTAGAAATCAGCTTATATTTGAATTTGAAAAATACAAATAAGGGGTTGTCTCGTAAAGCTATTTCGTTATTCGATTGCGCTTGTCAAAACTGAAATGGGAAAAAATGGATGTTTATTACCTTTACTTCAGTATATTTATTTTCCTCATTTTAAGCGAGAGGTTATAACCATAATACACTGTTATTATTTATGTGGAAATAATGGATAAAATTAAAGGAGATGTTTTATGGATGCGGAGGTCGGTATAGTTGGTTTAGGTACAATGGGGAGTATGACTGCTTGGCAACTATCTAAAAAAGGAAAGGCTATCATAGGTTTTGAACAATTTGGGATAGGGCACGAAAAATCAGCTGCTGGAGGAGAAACTAGAATTTTTAGAACAATCTATAAGGAGGGCTTAGAGTATGCTTCTTTGTTAGAAGAATCTTATAGATTGTGGAGATTATTAGAAAAAGAATCCGGGGATAAATTACTATATATAAATAAAGGTTTAACAATAGGTGACTCTAAATCTAAATTTATAAAAAAGGGAAAGGAGAGTATAGAAAATGTTGACCTAAATGGTTATATATTAGGTGAAAAAAAAGCAAAAGAATTATATCCACAACATAAGTTGCAGTCAAACGAAGAAATTATAGTTGACCCTAAAGCAGGTTATATTAAAGCAAGTCAAGCAATCATAGCAGCAACAAACATAGCCAAAAAATATAAAGCTAAAATAATCGATTATTCGCCAGTCAAGGAAATAAAACAATTTGACAATCAAATTAAAATAAAGACACAACATAAAACTTATTCAGTGAAGAAAGTTTTAATTACTACTGGTCCGTGGTCAGAATTATTCGTTCCTAGTTTACATTATAAATTAAACATTCATCGTTTAATAAATGCTTGGTTTTTACCTAAAGATCCATTTTTCTCTAGTACAAATTTCCCTGTATTTATTAGAGAATTGACAAAGGGGAGTTATTATGGACTTCCAGGAAACAGCAATGATAATTTGATAAAAATTGGATTATCAGCAACTAAAGAGACGAGAATAAGCCATCCAGCATGCTTATATAATAAAGTAAATGAAAGTGAAATTAATTATATATCTAAAATTGTTAAAAATCATTTACCTATATTGTATGAAGAGCCATCGAAGGTAGGAGCTTATATGGATTTATATACAGATGACAAAAGACCAATTTTAGGTTTTCTTCCTGAAAATCAGAATATTTTGCTAATCACAGCCTTTTCTGGTCATGGTTTCAAAATGGCTCCAGCTATTAGAAAAATAGGGGCCGAAATGTTACACGAAGGTGAAACGAATTTCAAAAATATTAAGAAATTCTCTCCAAGCAGAGTTTTAAGATCTTAAAATCAACTTGGATAATTTGTAAATATTAATGTGAGAAACCTTCTGGTTAAATTTATTATGTAGTGTTTAAATACTAAAATTGAATAAGTTTTAGCAAATACTTATGAAACACCTTCAAAAGAAATTTATATAGAGAGGATTTTTATATGAAATCGCTACAAGAACTAGATAAAAAGCATTTTATTCATCCATCTTCATCTATTCAGCAACAACAAGAGTCAGGTCCAAAGGCAATTTGGGACAAAGGGGAGAATATTTATTTAATAAATAAAGAAGGCAATCAATTTATTGAGGCGATGTCTTCATTATGGAATGTTAATATAGGATACGGACGAGAAGAATTAGCAGATGCATCTTTTAATCAAATGAAAAAATTAGCTTTTTCATCATCGTTTTCCTCGTTCAGCAATGAGCCAGCTATTTTATTAGCGGAAAAGGTAGCTTCTATCTCTCCACAAACTCTCAATGCAGTATTTTTCACTTCCGGGGGATCCGAATCCAATGACTCAGCTATCAAATTAGCCAGACACTATTGGAGAATACAAGGAAAGCCTGAAAAAAGAAAAATTATAGCTCGAAAAAGAGGTTACCATGGAGTGTCTTCTGCTTCCACTAGTGCTACCGGTATACCGGAGTTCTGGGACATGGCTGGAAGAGGCGATGATGAATTCATTCATGCTAAAGCACCTTTTGATATAACTACAGCAGAAGCAATTCAATCTTTTATTGATACGATTGAAAGTGTAGGAGCCGAAAACATTGCTGCGTTTATCGGAGAACCTATCATGGGAGCAGGGGGGGTTATTATTCCTGAAAAAGAATATATTCAACAACTACGAGAGATTTGTACTCAATACAATATTCTCTATATTGATGATGAAATTATATGTGGCTTTGGTCGCACTGGAAAAATGTTCGGCATAGAGCAGTATGACGTTATACCAGATATGATTACTTTTGCCAAAGGCATTACAAGTGGGTATATTCCTTTAGGAGGTGTTATTGTTTCTGATAAAATACACGAAATGTTAAAAGAAAAATCGACAGGTGTAATGATGCATGGCTTCACCTATAGTGGACATCCTACTTCCACAGCAGTAGGGTTGAAAAACATAGAAATTATCGAAAAAGAAAATCTTGTGGAAAATTCCCGGAATATGGGAATTATTCTTTTTGATAAGTTAAAAAATCTTCAATCCAGTTTAAAGCATGTAAGCAACATAAGATCTAAAGGATTAATCGGTGCATTAGAATTGGTTAAGGATACTGAAGCAAACGTGAGGTTCTCTTCAGATAAGAAAGTTGCCTCGCAAGTTATAGAATCTTTATTTCAAAGGGGTGTAATCAGTAGAGCAGTTACTTATGAAAATACAGATATTATATGCTTTTGCCCTCCGCTAATAATCAATGAAGAGCAGTTAAATGATTTAATGAATAGGGTTTATGAAGCAATTGATGAAGTAGAACAAAATCTATCATAACCAACAGTCCTACTTTAAAATATTATATTACTATTTATCATTACAAGTTAAACTTAGTTATAACTTTTTTAAAATAAAGGAGGTCGCCATAATAAATGGTGTATATCAATGGAGAATGGCAAAACGCCAATAAAACAATCGATGTCATGAACCCGGCAACTGGCGAAACAATTAATAGTGTCGCAACTTGTGGAAAGGCTGAAACAGAAGAGGCCATTCAACACGCTGCAACTGCATTTAAAACATGGAAAAACACACCAGGTCCAACACGCGGGAACTACTTAGCGAAAGCCGTAGCCCTCATGCGCGAACGAAAAGAAGAGTTTGCTGAAATCGTCACAAAGGAAAACGGCAAGCCGTTAGCTGATGCGAGAGGGGAAGTAGCCAGTGCAATTAATTACTTAGAATGGTATGCCGAAGAAGCACGACGGATTTATGGAGATACACTTACTCCTTCCCATGAAAACAAACAGTTAATGGTCTTGCGTGAACCAGTAGGCGTCAGTGCTGCGATTACACCTTGGAACTTCCCTTTATCTATGATTACCCGTAAAATCGCTCCCGCTCTGGCTGCAGGTTGCACCGTTGTGTTAAAACCT
>Ga0079226_10002789_pt1 | contig 13452 bp, 11 predicted proteins | sample Poulit2014_FD_76345 | JGI IMG/M metagenome (GOLD analysis project Ga0079226, IMG submission 76345) | Agricultural soil microbial communities from Georgia to study Nitrogen management - Poultry litter 2014 | ecosystem: Environmental > Terrestrial > Soil > Agricultural land | place: USA: Georgia... | reverse complement strand
TTAAACCTTCGGTCAACGATCCATCGCCAGCAAGCACTGAGAGTCAATGTGGACATCGACTTGAAGAACGCTGTCCTCGGCGGGAATGTCACTGTTCGGATTCCTGGAAGCACAGGTACGCGAGTGGACATGAGCAGTGGGCTACCCAAGTTCATCACGGATGAGTCTGATGACCACTCCATCGTAGATTTTGAATTTCCAGCAGGTATTCAGTCCGGCGCTGAACTCACTCTGGATTACTCTGGTGGAGACTATGACCAAATCATCGCAGTCATTCATGTGCGTTCTGATGACAGGTACGGGTATAGGGATGGGAAACTCTGGTATGAGATGGCTCTCCCCATTACAGATTTCCTCGTAGGGGCAGAACACTCCATCCCCGTTTTTGAAGAACAGGCTTCACTGACTATTAAGCCTGGCGATGATCCTAGAGCGACCCCGACTGTCATTTCGCAAGGGATCGAAGTCGTGATTCAGTACGAACTACTCCCAGTCAAATTGTCAAAAGCGAAGACTGAAGCAATCCGCAAGCAATTGCCTTGATGCGTCCTCGCATGAGATTTGTGTCCCTCAAGCCTTAGACTATAAGCATGTGTTACCCATTACCCGGACCACGATGTTCGCATCATGTAAAAGAACGCTTGGATAAGGCTATCGCAGAAGGCGATCCCGCTCTCATTGCGAAATACAAGCAAGAGTATCTCATGACCCCTGACGGGATAGATGAATTACGTCGGCAAGGGAAGGATGACACAGCAGACCTTCTGCAATCGCGTCGTGATAAGGCTATCTCTGCATACAAGGAAGCACAGCGAGGTGCGGAACTCTCTAGTGAGATTGTGAAGAGAGATGATCGTATGCCTTCCCTATCGAGTAGGCAAAAAGGGAACATCGCTAATGTAACTGACCCCATCGTCAGACAGGAGTACATCAGTTCCGAGATGTACGGGATCACAGAGGCGGAAGCCTATGTTGGAGTTATCTCAGATGAGCGTATCTCACAGGACATCATTCAGCGATACGACTTCAAGGCTCAATACCAGAATGACTACACTCAAGCACAAGAGCGCATTGAGCACGGTGACCTCGATACAGCAAAACGCATCATGGAACCATGGGAGAATGCTAAGAACGAGAACCAGTGCGCTAGTCTCCAATCTCAAGGAGTCGCCCCAGAGACTTACCAAGGTGCTCTCAACGCATGGAACGATGAAGACTCAGTTGAGCAAGTGCGCCTCATGCATGACATCTCTACAATCTGCCGAGACGAGTCTTATGATCAGAACAACCCGAACGCGCACTTCATTGCTACGCAGTACTTCAACACACAAGACTTCCTAGAACGTGAGCGCGTGTCTACAGTACGCATCTACACAAGTTTCCCTGACATCATGAATGACAACATCGACGTGTTCACTCTCGACCCGCGTGTTGCGCGTGCGGAGGGCGGTCAGGTGTATAGCAAAGATGTTCCCGCGAACACCGTGGTGAGCCTACCCGGAACTGGTCTCGGGTCAAGCGTCACTCACGATGTCACGGTCTTGAATGTCAGTAGGGAAGAGTGGGCTTCGGTTCGGGGACAATAGGAATCTCTGCCGTAGTAGCCTCAGGATCATTCTGAGGGGTCTCAGCGTCCTCAATGACGAGAGCATCGTCCACTTCCCCACTCACTGCATTCGAACGGCTCTGAACGCGTTTCTCAGCCTTCTCCATCCTCTCAGCGAAGCGAAGCACAGCCTCATCGTCAATGTCCGGCTCCTGAGCACGAGTCAGTGACACGTCCTCGAAGAAGGTGCTATCCGCAATAAACACCACAGCCGTCACGAGAGCCGCAAGAGCGAAGAACATGATCTGCGACGGCGCAGTGACAAGTCCTGTAGCAATTACGTAAGGCTGAGCGAAGAGGTATCCAACAACGCCAAGGAATGCGACGGCACCGAACAGGATGCCCGTGATCGTGTTGACGAGTGGGGTGTCAAAGCCTCTGATCCAGTCCCAGAACGCGCCCTGGCTGTTCTTTGCCTGCGTGACAACCTTCGTAAGGTTGAACACGAAGAGCAAACTGACTAGTGCTAGCGCACCGAGAAGCACGACGAGAGCCGTGGTGCCGAGAACAGCATTGTATCCGCCCAATACACCGAGGGCAGTGAAAGACATGAGTACTGTGATTGCCCAGAATCCACTCATGATCGTACGAAAAACAGCGCGGGTGGTGTGTGCCTTACTCATCATGGTAATCATCCTATCAGTTCAGAAGAATCAAGATGGCGGCAATGGAGACAACCCATGCAAGAATACGATACTTCTTGGTCTTAGGGTCCCATTCTTCCTGACGGCGCTTGTGCTTTACTTCAGTGACAATCAGCCAGATGAGACCGACGATAGCGCCGATCTTCAGGATTGACATGAACAAGGTCATCAGCAGGTATCCAGCCATCATTCCTCCTTCGAATGTGTAGTGTTTTCAGTCTACCACACAACAAGGGGAGGCACCAATTTTGGCACCTCCCCTTGTTGTGTTCGGATTGAATCATCCGAAGTTCTCGTACCGAGACTTCTCCTGCCATGGCGTGTTTGCCGCGATACCAACCATCACCTTGCGACCGTGATCGAAGTTCAAGAACCTGTCCGCGAAGTCACGAACTTCCTTATCACTCACGACCAACTCATCATCCGACTTCGGAGCGTTCTTGCTCTTCTTCGAACGAATCAATGCGGTCTTCTGAGCGTTGTGCCCGATCTTGGAGACGTATGGACGGTCACTTTCAACTTCACCACGCTCAGCGGCATTGACAATTGCCGCGCTGGTCACAACCTGTGCCTGAATGTGGGCTGGATCAAGAGAACCGTCTGCTCCACGGAACTCAATACGACCCTCGTGTCCCAAGTTCAGACTTGAGTTGTGATCTGCGAACATACGTCGCCCGCCGCGAATGCTATACACATTCCTCTGAGCAGTGCCATCGTTCATTGGCGGTGCCCACTGGCTATCACGGTGCTTCTTGCTCTTCGGGTTAGCCTGAATACGACGCAGAGTATCCTGATAGGCACCGTAAATCTGAGTAGCGGCAACCTTACGGCGCTCTACCTCTGCACGATCACCCTCACCGAGGCTCATGTGAACGTGTCCACCTGTACGCGTGGAAGCCTTACCACCGTGACGCTTCACGATGTCACAGACCTTCTCGATCTGTTCCCAATCTTCAGGAGTGTCGTGAAGAATCGGTGACACAATCTCGCCATCCACCGTGCAGTCAGACTCTAGTGTCCATGACGTGTATGGGTCTGAACTAGCCGCGTTTGCGTGGTAGTGCTGTTGGTACGGAGTACGTGTCAGACCTGCCTCGTATAGGTCACGCCCGATAGCATCCATCTTCTCACGCCTGTCAGGACCGCTTGGAAGGTCGAACTCAAGTTCGACACCGAATCCACGACCACTTTCTCGTGAACAGATGCCATTTGTCGCATTCTCACGAGTGTAAGCCAGCGCGGAGCCTTCATCCTTTGCCCTCTTCTCAGCCGCGCGGTAGTCCTCAAGGTAAGATTCAAGATTTGAATTGTACCTACGGTCTACGCCGGGAATAGGTTGCTCGTGAATATCTTGGAACGCCTTAGCAGAATCAGGGTCTGCCTTATCCCAAGAAGAAGAGTCCAGTTCGTCCAATTTCCTCAGACGTTCGCTGGACGAGAGATTAGCGAACTCTTGCTCTGCGCTTGTGCTATTTCTGCGACGGCTCCTACCCCTGCCAGTATCCATACGGTTCTCAAAGTTCTGAGAGAAGTACTCCTTCAGAGCCTGTTCTCCCTCACAACCTGGCTGACCACAACGGCATGCAGATGCGTGTTCTAGAGAGTACTCATATTCTCCGTCACTGTTCTTGCTAACGGTTACGATTGGATCGTTAATCGTGTGCCTGCTATCTCCATCAGAGAAGTGGAAGTCGTGATAGTTCGAACCAATATTGACATTCAAGGTGTCTCCATTATCTACCATACGTCGCAAGGAGTTAGCCGTAGCGACGTTCAATGTAACGCCTCGTGCGACACCACCATTAACGCGGTATCCGTACATAGGTCGCATCCTGACGTTTGGAGACCGGCTCGTAATGTCAACGCTTCCTTCTCCACCATTTTCTTGACGCAAGCGGCTCTCAGGAGAGATGTGACCGTGAACCTGCCCTGCAACACTCTCGTTCACAGCCTCTAGACGGTCCATGTCCTGACCGAATGCGGAATTGAGGTGGGAGCAGTTACCATTGCGACGGTAGGTATCACAATCGCACTGAGGGGCGGTCCTGCTTTCGATCTTCACGTCACCCTGATTGCCTTCAGCGTAAGCGCGGTACGGCATGGTTACTGTTGCCACAGTGAACCCGTGAACCTGATCGTATTCAGAGATGCGCCTGGTTACATCGAATTCTGCAACCTTGCCCTCCATCATGACAGCACGACGAATAGCGGCGACCTTCGGCACTTGATACCCGTTACGGTAACGGCTAGCACTGAGTGCCCTACCAGTCCTCAAGTCAGCCTTACCGACTTCGTTTCCATCAATCGTGGTTGTCTCGCGGTCTGCCACTGGGACAGCCCAACGACGCTGACGTGCTGTTGGACGGTTTGAACGACGGCGGCGTGGAGTTGAAGTTGAAGAGCCTTCGGTGCTATCTACAGCCGCTTGCTCATCCTCATTCAACTTCTCCTTCAAGCGAGCGAGAGACTCTTCATAGGAGAGAGTCTTCTTCGGAGTCTCGTTAGTTACAGTCTCGTCATCAGCCTTATTGTGAAGACGTGCCTGCTTCTCTTCCTCTTCCTTCTGCACCTGCTCATCACTTGGACCTTCGCAGATGTGACCTGTTGCCGCACGGTACTTGTGGCAGTCTCGGCACCAGCGACCGTAGCCATCTGCTACGCTTTCCTCGTGGGACTCGTAAGCGTAACGAGGGTTGCGCATGATGTTGCGAGAGATGTAACTCGGGGCGGATGGGAGAGCCTCGATGTCATTCCACACGTTCTGGGGCACACTGTGGTACGCATACACGCCGGAGTCTGTCTCAATCTCCATACGCCCGTCTTCTGGGTCATACCCTGCACTGCGAATCCATGTGGAGCGGTGCCTCCAAGAATCACGCTCAATACGTGGTGTTGGAGAGATGACTGGAACCTGATCCTGGTCATCTACGCTCTTCTTATCGAGCATGGCATTCTTGATGTACTCGGTCTTCTTGTCGAAGGAAGACTCGTACGAGTCTTCCTTAAACTTGTCTTCGTTGGCTTCGTACTTCTCGCGGAACTCTCGTAGAGCAACGTTACGTGATACGCCCTTGTGATCCGCGATGTTGCGGATCACTTGAACGAACTCGCGCTTCTGCTCACGACTGCGCGGGAGCAACTTCTTGAGTGCGTAGAAAGTAGCGCCATCAGGCAACTCAGATTCAGAGAGTTCCTTATTCAACTGGCGCTCAACACGGCGCTTCTCCTTGTCGGAGATATTTGAATTTCCGAGGATCGTCTTCTGTCGGTTGATGAAGTGCTGATACTCGTCAACCGATGGATTCGGGCGATCCTTCGCTACCTGACGCAGACCGTTGAACGTGTGCATGATCTGTCCTGGCATGAGTCCGTACTGAGCCTTGATGAAATTGCGCATGCCGATACTGGCTGGCTGGTGTACTGGACAACGGCGACCACCTTTATCCTTTGGCTGACACATAATTTACCCCTTCGCTAAGTACATTCTTAGGATAGGAGATGTTTGAATAAGGGTTCGCCCCTGCTCTTCAAATTATGCCGAAACTAGACCAGAAGCCTTGGAAATTGAAGAAAACCGTCCTCGAAGAGGATGATGTAATTCTTAAAAAAACGATCCTGGGGACTGCCACTCGTTGCGCACTGCCACGTTGAGCATGCGCTTACGGCTCTCTCGATCAGGGAATAGCGTGTCAAGAGTGCTGATCAGAGAGACCTCAGAAGCGAGGGTCTTATCCTCGTCACTGCTATCAACTCGATCAATGAGCGGTTGACGGGTGCGGTTTGTCCCAATGCGCTGAATGCTCGTGTTGCGCTCATTCATGTCATCCCACTGACCTTGTTCGCCAGAGCGCACGAGAGCACTTGCCATCATCACCTGGGTCTGGATATGACCTGGATCAATAGAACCATCTGGGTCGCGGAATTCCATCGTGTTGTCATTACCGAAATTCATCATCTGGCTACGACCCAGAGAGAACTGCAAGTTATAGTTCTGTCCATACACACGGCTTACGTGATCTTCGCGGAATGGCTGGGTGTAATCATTGGAGTGAGTAGTACGGTGTGTTCCACGGTTCGGGTCCGTGCTCAGTCGGCGGATAACGTCTTGGTGCGCAACAGTCGCGGAGAAGGTCTTGCGAATGATGTCATTGTTGACATGCGGGACACCGATGTGAACGTGACCACCACCCATTGCAGTTGCTTCGCCACCGTGCTCACGAATAATCTGGCAAGCCTTCTCGACCTGTCGCCATGATTCTTCGTTGTCATAGAGGATAGGCGATACGACCTCTCCCCCAACGGAGCAATCGTCCTCAACTTTCCATGAATCATACCCTTCGGAATGGTATGCGTGAGCGTAGTCTGAATCTGAAAGCCCTGCTTCATTGAGAGCATCAGCCACGGTATCAAGATCAGCGTTAGAGAATTCGATTTCCACTCCGAATCCTCGGGCATTAGGCTCGTCCCCGCTAGTAGACAGGAACCCGTTCGTCACGCTTCCATACTCCACTGGAAGAGGCTGGTTACGCGTGCGCTTAGCCTCTTCGTAATCATCAAGGAACATACGAGTGTTGTGGAAGTATGACGCTTCGGCATCGGTGCCATAGCGTGAATAGTAGTGAGCACGCTCGTCATCGTTGAGTTCCCAGCCTGCTAGAGAGTTAGCAGTGCTCTGGCGACTGCTTGCTTCCCCTGCCCATGAGAATGGGCGAGAAGCATCCATAGACAAGTTCGTTGAGAACCCTGTCTCGTCAAGGGAAAGGTGCCCCATCTGGTATCCGTCTTCATAAGCGTAGAAGATCACTGTTGTACGACGGCTAGGGTCGAGCATCTGTTGGTTGATGTAATGAACCATTGGCTCTGGCACGTTGTCATTTTCATCTAAGCGCACATGGTGGTGAACAGGGCTAGTGAACCTGTTCATCTCGATGCCGTTGAGACCCATCTCGGCATCCTTCCTAACAAACTGATTGACCTGTTCTGGATCATCAGCGTTAGGGTGCAGGTGCTTGCAGTCTCCATTACGGCGGTACGCTGAGCAGTCGCACTTGGCTTCATCCCAGCGGAAGTTTGGGTCTCCGAACATGTTGCCTTGAGTAGGGGTGATGTCTACTGGTACGCGGACGTGATGGAAACGCTCACCATTCGTCCCGGCAATCGCTACGTCACGACCGACCTCAACACGGACCTTCTTGCCCTTTTCAAGTTCTCGGCGTACTGCTCGTACACCATCGTTACTCAGACCATAGCCCTTAGAGTTTGTCTCTCCACCACGGCGACGGGAACCACGCCCTTGTTCGTAGCCATCTTCTCCCAGATCAGGTTCTGACAACTCGTATTCGCCCGTAGTGAATGGGTTGTCCTGGATTTCAGGCTCAGCACTGTCGTTCTGGTTGTGGAAGTCATCAATGATCTTCTTGTAGAGAGAAGAGATTCGATCATCACGTCCGGGCAGAGCGACCTTCTCTGGGGTGCCGCCCTCGCAAATCTTCGTGTTCCCGATGTGGTGACGCTGGCAACGTTCGCACCAGACACGGTACTTGTCTGCGTCGGCAGTATCTTGATCGCTGTATGCGTGGTCCTTCGAGTTGTAGAGCCGTCCGGCTTCTTCAGCAGGGTTCTCTCGGAGGCGTTGATAGTCCTCTTCTGTTACTGAGTGGAAAGCGTATTCGCGCCCCTCACGATCAGCGAACTCTACACGTCCATCAACAGGGTCATACCCAATGCTCTGCAATGGTCCGCTCTCTAGTTCTTCGCGTTCAATACGTGGGGTGCTCTCGCGCTCGAACATAGTTCCAATGCGCGTTGCCTGTAGTGCCGCAGAGACGCGGGGAGAATAAGCGTCCTCATAAGACCCCATGCTTGTACGCGGGGTGTTTTCTAGATTCGTATTGAATGCTCGAAGGACTGAGGTACGGGGAGTGTTCGTAGCGTTGCTAATCTGAATGATGTCCGAAGCGATGTTTCGCCAGACACTACGGTTGGCGTTGATCATGTGCCTCATAGCATAGAAGGTCTGACCATCAGGTAACTGGTCTTTGTTCTCGATGGCTTTCTGGATGCGGTTCTTCACCTTTGTCACTTCTCGATCCGAGATGTACCCACTAGCCGAGAGGCGATTGACCTGGCGCTCCACTTTGTTGAGGAAGCGCAGGTACTCGTGCTCTGTTGGCGGTTCACGGTCATCGGAAACTGCTGTCATTCGCAAATGAGAGAAGGTGTAGTTCGTCTGCTGTTCAGGCATCCGAGGAATCAGAGACTTTACGGTCTGCTTCATGACCATCGTTCCGTAGTGATGGGCTGGACAACGCGCTCCACCCTCAGATAGTGGCTTACACACAGGCTCTTCTCCTAACAGGCGACTCTAACAACTCTACTCGGAAGACATTCTAGCATGTAATTCTTACCATGCCAAAAACAGCAAAAATCCCCAAAACTGCCCCTCTAGGCTAGGTTTTGGGGATTCTTGCTATGCTCGCTTCGAAACTTGAGACAAGTCAAATTCAAAAATCAGTCGTGCTTACGCGCTCCGAACGCGATCAACCCGGTGGTTGATAGCGATTCTAGGAACTCGGTCTCATCTACAGGACTGATCCAAATGATGTTAGACCCGTCTGGGTTCCCTAGTGGTGGAATGATGTCTGTCCACGGGTCATAAGCCACGTCAAGCAAGACGATTGGGTGCGGCTTACTCCATACGGACATCTGCTCTTCTTCGTCTACGTCCTCAGGAGAAACGCCACTGGGCAGAGTCTCCTTCCAGAAATCTCTGATCGCATATGGGCGGGTCTCGTTGTACGTTCCTTGCAGGACTTTGAGTTCCCAGTCTTCTAGATTCTCTCGTTCCTCAGCCGTCAGACTCGCAACGATCTGAGCCTGAGCACTGGACTGGATTTGCATAGCGATCTTCAATCGCTTATTCATCCGTTCGTCATCATCGAGACTCTCGTACCCTGGATAGAGCACCTCGATGAGGTCAACAGGGTCATCTGCATACGCGATTCGTCTGTTATCATCAAAATACATGATGTACTTGTAGAAGTCCCCAGTGTCTTCCTTGTATGGCACGGCTGGTGATTTCTCCCCCATTAACGCGTTAGCAGTAATTTCGGCGGGCATAAACATCTCCTATAGTTCTATGCACCCTAGTGTATCACAAAAGGATGCGCTTAATCTTCTGGTAGAATACTAGGCATGAAACCATATCTTCTACTTGATGTTGATGGACCCCTGAATCCGTACGCAAAGCGTTACGATCCAAACGGGGGTCTCGTCCGCATGTTTTTGGACCCTATCAAGTGGGAATTCTCAGACGAGAAGAGCAGGAGTAGCATCCCTGTCCTTCTTAATCCTGACCATGGCGGCATGCTCAAGAGGCTGAGTGAGTACTACGTCCTCACTTGGGCAACCATGTGGGAAGACTTAGCGAACACCCTTCTTGCGCCTTTTTACGGAATCGAGCCACTGCCCTACGTCACATGGACTGAGAACAACGCTGTAAAGTGCATGACGCGCCGCCTGAGCCAGAAGACACTCGACATTGAGGCATACATGCTCAAGAAGGATGCCCCCTTTGTGTGGGTAGATGATGAAGCGTTCAAGAGAGATGAGCGTCTGCTGAGGGAATCGCTCGACGCGACAGTCTTGACGATTAACCCAAAGCGGGGACTGACCCCTGATGATGAGGATCATCTTGTGGAGTTGGCTCGTCAACATCTGGATCGCTGACAAACACACGACGGTGAGTACTCCACTTCCGTGTGGAGCACTCACCGTGGTTTAGGTGCAGTGTACGGATCGTAACAGCCTTCTGGGATACGCGTAAGCGTAGCACCAGGTGTTCCCCGTTCTTCGCTAGAAGAACGTCTCCAATTTGAAGTTTGTCTGCTGTTTTCTGCGTTCTTGTCAACTGCCACCCTCTTCGTCTTTGACTAGGATACCGGGTCTTAGACAGGCGTGCATCAACTTACGAGGATGCCGCTTTCAGAGTGCAGAATGTACTGCTGGATAACCCCGCCTTCATGCAGATCATCGAGCAACTGGATACTCTGGTCAACATCAACAGGGCGCGATCCGTCGAAGAGCATAAGTGAGAAACCGTTCTGCAAACGCGAGTACCCGACTGTCTGTTCTTCCTCGGGCTTGTTGAACTGGAATCCAAGGACGCCTCCGATGGTCTTCATCTGAGATAGGTGGTTTCTGCTGGCAGGCAGACTGTGCTTACTCAGGATGGTTTCGCATTGATCAAGATCGTAGAACCGATTGAAGTCAATGGCTCCCATCTGGAATCTTTCAGCCATTGCGTCCTCCAAGGAAGTTGCCGACCTGTTCCTTGATGTACTCCTGAACCTCTTCGGGATTGTTTCTATCGGTCTCTTCCACATAGGACTCGTAGACATCAATCTCGACATCAGAGAGTCCCGCGTAGTCCTCGCCTGCCAACTTGCCGACGATGATCATAGGACCGACGATGAAGTCATCCATGTTGTTCTCGAAAAGGAGCGATGCCGCAAGGTTCAGTTCAAGAGCCTGCAACTTGCCCTCTTCATTGATGTAAGCACTGTCTCCGTTCCTGAGGGAAACGCCCTCGATGGAACCCTTCACAGCGTTTTGAAGATCGGTGAGTGTCGGGTCTTCCAGAATCTCGGTGGTGAAATCTGGATTGATCACTAGGTACTTCATTCTTGATCCTTTCGTTCAATCACATTATACCTGATGAAGCCACGATGTGTCTTCTAATAATCAGCATCTCTCAAGAACCCTCCATCCCCTACCACTCATCACTCTCCCAAGTGCTTCTTCTGGAAAGCGAACAGTGCGTCAGCCGTCATGTTCGTATCCGTTAGAGCGCGGTGAGCATCTTTATACTCATGCCCTTGGGCTTCTACGAAACTAGAGAGTTTGTTGTTCGGGGTATCCCGCTCGAATACCTTGCATACGTCCATAGTGTCGATGAACGAGTGGTTGCGCTCAGCGAACCCATCAATATTCTGGTTCATGAAGCGCTTCTCGAAACTCGCGTTGTGCGCAACAATTAGAGTGTCATCGAAGACCTCATTCATCTTCTTCTGGACTTCAGGATCACGGAAGGAAGGCTTATCTACCACGTCTTGAGGATAGATGTGATGCACGTCGCTGGCACCTGTGCCACGAGCACTGAGGAAACGAGAGTCGGGAGTGAACAGCATACTGCCCTCGTCCTTGACTTGATTGTCCTTGTCTCGTCGGGACCATCCAATCTCGATGATTTCGTTCTTCGTGTCACTGAATCCAGTGGTCTCAAGGTCTACGTACACACGGTCTCGCGTGTCGTTTGCAAGAGTCTCTCGCAGTTCTGCGTACGCGGCTTCCTCAGGAGTCACCTTCTCCTGCTTCACACGTGCTCGCAGACGCTTTGCGACCTCCTTGGGGTCTTCCTGATTGAAGGAGCCGATAACACGAGCGGCAGTGGCTCCCTTGCCTGTTGCGGTAGTAATTTCTGGGTGAGGGTTACGCTTCGTGGTCATCGGAGCGCCTTCACGGACTGCTCGCACCTGTGAACGGAAATCTTCAATCTTGGGGCGAGCATCATCAATGGTGCCTACCTTGTCGTTGATCTTCTCTCCACGCATGATCTTGTACTCTCGGTACTCATGATCATCAATCTGCACTGCAACGTAGGCGTAGTCGAATCCAGAGGCATCAAGATACCAAAGCACCTGAGCGCGATACCCATCCGGTACTCCGTCTTCCCAAGCCTCTGGATTCCCTGAAGTCTTAATTTCAAGAATGCCATCAGGATTCTTGCCATCAGATGCCAGTAGACCGTCCACATTGACAACCTGCTCGGGATCGTTCTTGCTTCTCCACGTACTCTTGGAATGGATAAGGGTTGTCTCAGGGTGGTGGGAAGCGAACACGTTGGCGATCATCGGTTCCCATGCGTCACCACGCTCTAGAGCACCATGGATTGCTCCATGCTCATTTTGAGATGTGACCTTGAACTCGTCATCGTCCATCGCATCGAAGTCAATGGTCTTTGACTCAAGGATTTTCATGTAGTTGCTGTACCCGTATTCTGGGTCCAACTTCAAGATGCCGGAGAGGTCTGAACCGCCAGTACCCTTCTGGCGTTGTTTGAGCCACTCACGGGAGTTGGACTCGTAAGTCTCCATCCGCTCCATATTGCCGAGAGTATCGCCTTCGTATTCCTTCTCGAACATGTCATCGCGGTTAGTAAGTTGTCCTACGAGGTGTGCTGTATCGTCCTTGTAAGACTCAAGATTTTGTCGTGCCTCAACAGATTGGAAGAAGGCTTCACGAATTTCAAATTTGGCTTCGCGTATCTCTTCAACAGACATCTCTGCTTTTCGGCTTTCGAGTTCTTCTTCAAGAGTCAGAACTCGCTCCTTGGTCTCGTTTCTGTGCGAAATAAGGGACTTGAGTTCGTCTGATCCCATACGAGAACGTACCTGGTCTCGAAGTTCGTCCACTTCCATAGCATCTGCGAGCGCCTTCATCTGTGCATCGCGTGTCCGCTGACCCTTGTCTGCAAGATCGTCCCGTCCAAGTTTTCTGAGCCGCTGAATTCCCTCATGGGTGGCGGCATACTCGCGCTCAGCAATCTTAATTTGCTCAGCATTACCGCTCTCCTTGGCACGTTGTAATTTGAGTCGCGCGTGCGACGAGCATCTTGGTCCGGGCGATTTATAGCACATACCTTCACTATACCACCAACAACTCATTTTGACCTACTCAGCAAGCGTAATCAGTGCTCCATCCTTAGCCACGCACACAAGAGAGGGGCACCACCGCGAATTGCGGTGGTGCCCCTCAAGTTTGAAAAATCAGGAGAGGACTGGCTCAGCGCCGAGCGCCTTCCTGGTTTCCTCCAAACGCTGGCGAGCATCTTCTGTGATGATGGATAAGAACTGGCTTTCGTCAGCCCCAAGAGTCGCCATCATGAGAATGCTCCCAATCAGAAGAATATGCTTCATGTCAGGGTCTGTGAGTCCAGCAGGGTCGCTGAAAGTGACAATATCAAGTACATCATCAGATGCTTCAGACACCCGGTTCTCGTACTTGTTTACCCATTCCTGAGCACGATCCTTCTCATGATCAGTAGCCCCGAAGTATGCGGTCAGTACAGCGTAGATCGCAAGGCGGGTCTGCTCATTTCGAACTTCTACGAGTGTAGGCATGGTTTTCCTTTCAGCGGAGTGC
>Ga0079226_10002788_pt1 | contig 13456 bp, 11 predicted proteins | sample Poulit2014_FD_76345 | JGI IMG/M metagenome (GOLD analysis project Ga0079226, IMG submission 76345) | Agricultural soil microbial communities from Georgia to study Nitrogen management - Poultry litter 2014 | ecosystem: Environmental > Terrestrial > Soil > Agricultural land | place: USA: Georgia... | reverse complement strand
TCTAGTGCTGACTAGAAGCACGGAGGTTAATCCGTGCCTTCCCTTGATACGTCAGTGTTTTGAAACTCGTTATTATTAAATTGTGTGCATATTTTGTGTTTGAAACAAAAGTCTCCACTATCCAGTAACAACAGATAGGGAGGTTTGTATATCAGCGCAAATGATAAAGTGGTTAATCTTTATCTTCTGTACTTCAAAGTCTTTCCTTATCATATCTAGAAAAACTGATTTGTTCAAGTGACACTATGACATCCAATTATCCATCATCTTACGGTTAACATCCCGATCAGATTTAACATAGACTCGCATGAAGATAGCTAAACTATTACCCATCCGTTCAGCGGCCCACGGATATGACATTCCTGGCTTATTTGCCAGTTTAGTACACAGAGTATGCCGAAAAGAATACATTGATAGCTGAGTCCCTTTACTATCGATTCCCAACTTGTCGCAAATCTTCTTAAGCATCTCATTCATACTTCGTTGGGTAATCGGAATACTATTGGCACAAGTCTTGTAATCATGTAGATTAAGGAAAATTAGATTTTGAGGATTCTTCAAGCAATGACGCTCGAGGAACCTCTCCTGTTCTTCTTGATATAATTCAACAAAATCAGCAAGAGACTGCGAAATAGGCAAACAATACCTGTAATAACCCTTAGGTCGTGCTTTCAAAGACCCATTAAAGCTCCTAGCGTAGTCAGACCAAGAATCATTAATCTTAAAGGTTGGGTACTCATTTTCAACAACCAGATTATCGAATTTAAGAGCCTGAACTTCACCAGGCCGCATACCGGTTTCAAGGTCAATCCATAATGCTAAACGAGTACCCCAATTAGCAACAGAAGTATTATTTAGCCCTAATTGAATTTGTTTCTTAATGGACTGTAATTCATCATTGGTAAAAATATAACGCTTTTTACCAATACTAAAGTCACTTTTGCGAAAAAACTTAGTGAGAAATTGTTCTGGAACAGGATTAGTTTTAACTACGGTTCCTTCAAGTTCTCGAAAGAAATTCCGCATATGAGTTAAACGATGGGCAATTACGGTGGCTCGTCCGACGGTAGATTTATGTTTACGCACAAAATCATGAGCAAATTTTTCAACTACTCGTTCATTGATATCCTTAATTTTGGCATTTTGAAAATACTTTTTAAATTCAGCAGCCGAATTACTCCAATCACGGTAAGTAACAGGTGAAATAGAACTCTTACGTTGCTTTACATATCGTTCAAAAGCCTCTGCAAATACCGTGGTGCCATCCCACAACTGCATTCCATCCTCATAATCAGCCCACATTTTACGTTCGGCTGCCTTCGCATCACGCATATTCTTTGCGTATTCTAAAGGCCAACTTTCACGCTTACCAGTCACCTTATTAACTGGTTGAATCCGTACTTGATATTGTCCAGCATGTTTACCTGTTTTCATTTTTTTGATCATATAAACCTTCTCCTTCGATAAAAAGAAAAGGTTGTAAGCACTGATCTAACAGATATCTTACAACCTTATTGTCTATCTTGTCCATGTAGTTTCCTGGTGATAACCTGAACTTAGGAGCCACTGTTGCACTTCTTCAACGTTGTAGTACTTACGACTCGCAGTAGACAATTGATGATAAGGCATTCCTTGATTAAGGAGCCGGTATAGTAATGTTGTGCTAATCCCAAGCGACTCGCATAACTGTTTACCGTTTAATATTTTATTTCCAAACAATTTACATCCATCCTTTCTCGATGGATAATAAACAAGATAGTTATATACTCATATTTTTACTATCTTATGACTGTTACACTACTTGGCGGTGTGTGTAACGGTCATTTTTTATTACCCAAATGTCTTTTCGAATCCAAATATTTTGAAAAGAAGTAAGTATTCTTCGTAATGAATTCCAGTAATAATGATTCATTATCTCGTACGAAAGAAACCAAATTTCTAAATTCAGTAATATTATTCTCTTCGATGATATCTAATAACTTGCTAACAGTTTCATCGCTTGCTTGCTGTTGCAGAAATTTTGACAAATCAAATCCACAGCCATATTCAATATTGTCTACTGAATAATGTGTTTTCTCTGGATTATCAGCATGCGTGAAATAATCAAACATTCCTCTAGGGGATTGAACTATCTCTACATGGCTAGGACCGTTTAATTTATCATTGATTAGTTCGGAAACCTGAGAATAACTTTTTAACGAATCAAAATACAGGCAACCATGCTTGTGAGCTTTCTTTAATTCACCAGTTTCAGGATTTACATCTTTGTCATGCCATGGGCTAAGAATATAAGGAATGTGGATTGAATCTAAAACTTGTAGGTAGTCCTTCGGTGCACTTTCTTTATAAAGAATGAAAGCCCATTTTGATGATCTTTTATCTTTCACTTGTACGAATCACTCCCGGTTGATTATTGATTACTGATGTAATGGGGGTCGTAGTAACCCCATTACATCATCAAAACTTAGTTCTTTAGCCGCACAAGCTGATCCAGATCTGCCCTTTGCTAGCGCAAAGCAGTCTGTACCAGCTTGTGCAATAAATATTATTCTTTTACTCTATGTAAATATTGCCACATTTCTCTATATCTTTTATCTTCATAGTGATCACCAGCTATGAAATACAATACTGCAGAAATTAAACAATATTTCCCCACTTGGTGATCCCGTCGAACGGGATCTTGAATTGACAGCGTTGATTTATTGGCAAATCTCTCAGCTTCATTTTTGCACCATTTAGACAATATATTCTTAAACATATAATCTCCTTTAAAAAGTCACCTTTCTCGAGTCTCAAAAATAACGAACGGACCAAAATACCTCTTATCCAAAGGCAACCAGGAACTATCTTTGAATTTATCTGCTAAATATCTTTCTAGAAACTGATCATCATTACATCGACTTAGTATCTTCTGTTCAACTGTTAAATTTGAAAGTCCCCAAAAAGATATCTGCAATTTATTATGTTGCTTCCTGATTTTTGCCCGTCTAAAAATTTTATTACTTTTTTTCTCTTCCGCAGACAGATCACCTGTCCAAAGAAAAGTTCGAATAAAAGCACTAGTTTTAAAGTTTCTTGTAGTTTGGCCAGTTAAAAGATCGACAGTAATCCAGAGTAAATCCAGTATAATTGTAATTATTAAAGCCGTTTCAAATTGCAAAGCAATCCTATTACTAATAAATGCAAAATATTGACTACGTTCTACAATTATCTGATCAATATGAAGACCATGTGTTATTAACCATTCAGTAATTTTATTTAATATATTGATTAGCATTGGACAAAACCACTTAAACAATACAAATGGGATTCCTAAAATGACTGAAGAGAGGCAGAACAGTTTTGATGGCTTCATCATCGACAACAAGCACCTCACTATTCTACTATTGTCGGTGTCGCTACCGGTTCAATTCCTGCCATCATGTCATCACCATTAATACTGATAATACCAGTACCTTTCCCGCCTAACGGAATCATTGGCATCTCGCTTAGCTCCGGAAATAAGAACCTTGTATTTTCAGAATTAATCCGTCCCAACTGCACTCGTAATGAAAGAGAATCTCGTACCAGTGTATTTATATACTCAGCACGGGCAGATTGCATTGACAAGACAAGATACACTCCAGATTCACGGCCAAGAACCACTAACCTAGTGAGCAACTGTTGAAAGTCTTCTCGAACTTTCTTTTGTGCCCCTGTAAGAAGAGCAGCAATTTCATCGATAAAGATAAAGATCGGTGATAATCCTAGTTCTTTATAGTTTGTCGAAATTAATCGACTATTTTCATATAACGCTTGCTGACGTGAATACATCTCTTTTTCAATTTCACGCAACTTATCTAGTACCCTTTGTAAAAAAGAGCCATTTAAGCCAATCCCGTCACCAAACCCAGGAATTAAAATGGAGTCGCTATTAATTTTTGGATTATTACGGGCCAATCTTGCAAGATCACTTTCCTTGGGGTCTATAGCAATCACTTCTCCAGACGACGACAACACCTCAAACATTACTCGCATGAAGTAAGATTTTCCGGAACCGCTTACACCAGTGATGATCGCGTGGGGACTCTTTTGCGGCATCCAGCTAATCTGATCCATAATTGGAACTTTCCCAGTCTGTTTAAATTCATCGATCAACTCATCAATTGGGCATATTAATCGATGAGGCTTACCTACTCTTAATGGAATTGAGATTCCTCTAGCTCTTGATAAATCTGAGTTATTAAACGTTTCAACTTGCATCGTTAGTGGGCGTATAACAGTATATCTTGGTGTTAACCCAATATTAATTGCATTGAACAGCTTATCTTGAAATGAGTCATCAATTCTGTAGGTTATTGGGTATCTCGGAATGAAGATTAACTTATTGTTAGTTAACTTAATATCAAAATCTGAAGAATTATCCGGTAGAACCTGGTAGCGGATTAAACTTCGAATATATTCCAAAGTCTTCTCATTTGTGCTAGATAAGCGATTTTCTTTTACTGAGAACATACAATCACCTACTTAGTTAGTATTGCAGTTGCCCGAACATATACATTACTCCTAATGATGCATGCCTCAGGATTAATCAATTGCACCTCACTTAAATCCTTTGTTTCTTTTTCAAATGAAAAATCTGCAGGCATTTTGACTACTTGAGTTCCTAAACTCGGATAATAGACTTCAATTTTCTTATTTAATACTGTCCCGGTTGGATGATTATTATCATCAAATTCAATGACATCTTGCGGGCCACTACCAATTAATAGAATCCCCTTCTTCGCTCCAAAGACTTCCTTATAAGTACTTTCTTGATAACCACTAGAGACATTATTACGTAATCTCATTGTTATACCTCCTCGTATTTTGTTGCAAAAAAACTTAGTAAATAATTTTTATATCATTTACAGTGTCTATATTAGCTTCTATCAACTATTAAACATAGGCTAAAAAAGTTCCTAAACTATTTTATAAAAGGCTATATAAAAGCATTCAAATAAGTTATATAATCTAAAAAGTTCTTAATCATAAGGAGAAATAAAATGGTGAAATTTAAATACGTGTCGAATGGAATATTAATAGGGGCCTATGGGCGTTATTGGTTCAGAAAAGATATTGCAACTAAACTAATTAATCGAGATCCAAATATTACTTTTCTCTTTGCCGATACTGATACAGCTGAATACAACAAACTAAAACGTTCCCCAAAGGCAATAGAAAACATGGCTTATAAGATATGTGACCAACATAAAATGAATAAGGAGAAATCTATACGGCCAATTTCAAACGATGAAATTGATTATTTAAACCACAAAAAGCCTTCCGGAAGATCGCCATTATATATTTCCGAAAAGCTTTATTATCTTCTTGAAGAATATTATCAAAAGAAAAGGCACACAACCAATCCCGAACTCATGTTGCTTTCAATAAGGAATTATCCAATTCCTCTTGTGAATTCTGAGGATTTAACCATTTATGAACAAAAAGTATCAAATTACGATGTTGAAAAATTTAGAGCCTATTTGTCCACCTTAATTCAAAAAATTAACCTAGAAAATCAAATTAATAATGCATATACGACTATGATTATTGAGAAATACAAGTACATCCTTAATAATATCATGTCCTTTGTTAATCAATCAAAATCAGATCTTAAGGACAAAAACGCTACTAAAGGAATGGCATTACAAAGTTTAAAAAAAGCAATATTTAATTATGAGAGTGAAATGAATTCCATTAGTTGCTTAGAAAGTGAATTTCAGAAAGGAAAATTTGATTCTAAATGGTATTTTGAAAATCATCCAAAATTTGCAGAAGATTTTTCTCGTTATCAGAAGGAAATAGAAGAGTGGAGAAAAGACATACGGGAAACTCAAAATGAATCGAAGCCATAAATGTAGAAACAATTAGCGACAAGTACCCTCTAGAATTGATATATTTTTTAATCGAATTATCAATTCTAGAGGGTATTTAATTTCTTATTTAATCGTATAGCTAACTTCATCACTAATATCACATATATCAGCAATCTTAGATATTAATGCAAGAATAACATTGGCAGAAAAATTAGTTTCAATTTGAATACCATTTTGAAGTTTTTCTGGACGCCGATTACTTTCGAATAGCATTTTATCCAATGATCTATCTTTCTTAATACGTTCATAACTCAAACTGTCTTGTTCCCAAATATAGTTTAGAAAAGAGATAAGCATCTGTCGCCAGGAATCTACATTAAAGTCCTTATTATCAATTGTGATTCGTACCGGTTTCTTACCGGTAATATCAATAGAATCATTAATTGAATGTTCCCCAAGAATATCATTTGTTGTCTCTTGACGGATTTGTGGCTTAGGGAATATTGATATTAATTCCTCGGATAACTCTTTTGTCCGATCAGAAATTGAATCACGATCCCACTTTTGATATTTAGTAGCAATTTCACGAGTCAACGACACATTAGATTCGCGATAGAAACCCTTTTTTTCATTAAATGGCCGGTTGCCCATTTCCTGGTTATATTTAGTTAACGTTAAGTTACCGATAGTTCCACCAAGTTGACCGTTTATTTTGTCTGCATTCGGTACGGCAATACGCCAGTCATTATTTAAACGCTGAGGCATTATATGTTCAACCTGTGCATTATCAAAATTAATCGTTTCTTTGGTGCGATGCTCTTCTAAAATAACTAATGATAATTTAGCAAGATTATTTCTCTGTTTATACAAATTAACTTCCGCTAGACTATCCATAACTTCTCTATCAGTTGGAAAGTTATTACGAAGTAGTTTTAATTCTCGACTTCTCAAATCATTATTAGCTTTTTCTACATCACACAGCGCTATTACAATACGATTTAGTCCATTAGTTGGTCGCCGACATGCCTTTAATCGGAATAAATAACTTTCCATTACCTTTGCAAGGGAAACTATTTGGTCCCAATCTAACTCATCATTATTGTGCATTGAAAGAAGCAACATGAAATATGGAAAGACTACCTTACTATCCATAATATTAATATGGTTTAGAATCTTGTTTAACGACTTAGATTCAGTATGGCTTGTAAGCAATTCATTATAATAGGTAGCAAATCGATATAAGTTAGATAAAGCATCTTCCGAATTCAGATTACTATTAATGTAAAAATCTTTGTAAGCCTGATAAACCTTATTGCGGTTTACTAATTTATGGGTTTGCATAATTAAGTACCCACGAATAAACTCCGCGAATGTTTTAGTTGTAAATATCTGCTCAATCTTAGACCAGTATTCTTTATACAATCTATTCTGATCCTCTGAGTTAAGCTTCATTAATAGAAAGTTACGGACTAAATCTGAAGATGATAGTGAAACTCCCGTTGAATTAAGGCTTTCAAAAATAACTTGAGGATTTTCATCTTTATTACTGCTAGATAATTCAATATAGACCATATTGAAGTGATTTAAAGCTTCATATAATTCAGACGCACTTAGTCCTGACTTATCAATTAATTTTTGAAACAAGTGATAATTTTCAATTACTTTGGAAGGGCCTTGATAGCTTCCCTCATTTTCATTCATTACTGAAACAAACGCTTCTTCATCATGTTCAACAGGCTTTAATTTCAAATGATTATTTTCTTCCAGATACTTGTTAGTTAAATATGACTCTGTGATTTCCGGTTGATCACGTTCGTCCATATCTGAAATTGCCTTTAATAGCAACATTAAGCTCATTAATCGCTGTTGACCATCAATAATACGATAAATATGACTCATCTTTTTACCGGTCTCAGTAACATATACAATAGCCCCGATAAAATGATCACGGTCATGTTCAGCCGCTGTGGTTAAATCATTAAATAACTGGGAACACTGTTGAGCTCCCCATTCATAGTTTCGTTGGAAAACAGGAATTTCAAAAATGGTCTTACTATTTTCCAAAAAATCAAATAAATGTATACTATCGGCTTTCACACCATTATTCCTCCCCAAATTCACGTTGAACAACTTCCGGCAAGGTACCATCCTTAGCATATTTAGCTGCATCAACCTGTTTAAAGTGTTTTTCCATCAAAGTGTTTTTTAAATCCTTATCAAAGCCAAATATGTAATTAGTTGAGATTAAGTAAATAATTCGTGTCGGTGCAAATCCATATACTTGATGCTCCATTATATGCTTAATTCGTTCATGATCATCCGGAAATAGTTGTTTCATCTTTTCACTTTGGAACAATCGTTTAATTATCTCTGTAATGTACAGGCCTGACTTCATGTATAGATCAGCAAACGTTTTATCCGGATCATCAAAGATACCAGGATTATTTGCTTCCAAATCATCAACCATATGTTTAACTACCGACTTTGGAGTAAAAATCTGGTTGGTCTTTTGTGGTGCAATGTAATCAAAAATATCTTCTTTGCTATCATCATCAAAGTAATTACTCAACTGATTTTTCTTCTCAAGAAATTGTTGAATAGAATCGTTGAAGACCACTTCATCAAATAAATGACCTTCAAAATGTTTCGTTTCTCCAGTATTGGCATCAATATAATCACCACCATCACGTAAGAATCTGAACTGATCTTCCGAGATCCCAGTGACTTCTTTAAATACATCATCTTCCGTATAGTCGTCAAAATTTTGAAGGGTCAACTTCTTATCACCATAGGCCATAATAAAGCTTGGAATGGTCCGTGAAAAGCCACGTAAATGTGCCCGAGCATCTTCCTCAACATTATTAACTTTTTTCTCTTCTTCGTGCTTTTCAACACGCTCAACTACTTTATTAGGAACATCCTTAACGGTTTGCTTTACGTGATCTTGAACCTTTTTGCTAAAATCATTAATAATGTTTTGAACAGTGGCTTCATATTTAGACTTTGCTTCGTTTAACTCATTTTTACTCTGGGCTTGGTTTTGCTCTTTACGATAATTAACTTCTGCAACTTTCTTCTGATCATTTAATTCATCAGCAATTTGATTAAGGGCTTTCTCGTTTTCTTTTTCGATCTGTTGTTGCTGTCGCTTTGCTTCTGACTTTGTTAAGCCATAATCATTAGCAACCCGGTCGATGACTTCTTTGTTTATAGAATTATTAACTTGCTTTGAAATAGATTTAGCAGCTTTCTTAAAATCTGTACTGTCTGTATTAGTAACAGAGTCGACCAGTTGGTTTCCTAAGTCAGAGTAAACTTTATCACCAAAAAGATCTTTTGATTTACCAATTACTCGCTCTTTCGGAATTTCTACCTCACCATCATCGTTAACTGAAACATCTTCAGCCCCTTCAATGACGTTCTGTTCGGTCTTCTTGGCTTTACCTTCTTTAGCTGTTACTAACCCATCTAAAATTTCTCGTACTTCAGTTGGGGCAGAAAAAATTCGCGAAATATTAGCAAAAAGAAAGTTGCTCATAAAGCCACGTTTAACTACTTCTTGGGATTTAAGACGACGTGGAATAGACATAACTTGCTTAGCATCAAGTTCTACCATTTTGCCTTCTTCATCTTCACCAATTACTGGAAAAAAGTTTAGTAGCTTTCGAATATTTGATTCGTGTTCAGCAGCCGTTCCTTTACCATTAGATGTTTCGGCCATTAAATCATTAGCAAATTCATCAAAAATAGTTAAGGTACGTGTTGGATCAAAGTCAAAGACATAGGCATTTTCCTTTTGAACCAACTTGCCATCTCGTTCAAAGGTATATGGATTCTGAGCTCTAAATGCCGCTTGCATATATTCCGCTGGACTTTTCATACTAGATAGCATTAATACAGCAGACCAAGGTTTAACAGTAACTCCAGTAGTTAATTGCCCCACGCTTAGGGTAATTGTCTTATCGTACTTTTGAGTTGCTTCTTTGACTTTGTTGAAAGCTTTTTCGTTTGCCTTATCAAGTTGATTTTCATCTAACTGATCATCATCAAGTCTTCCATCACCAGCGGCAAGAACAATCTTATAGTTTTTGAACACTGGATGTTTTTTTAACTTTTTAGCGAGTGCTTTAGCGCTATCCACACGGTTTAAAAGCCAAAAAGTATGGGCTAATTCTGTCCGCAATTCAGGTGTTGAAAATGGGTATTTTTCACCAGTAACTAAAGTATTCAAAAATTTGTCAACGGCTTGATCATATACAAACTTACCATTTTGCGTTCTAAAAAATTCATTTAGATCAAATGCTGGATCTGCCTTATCGCCATTATCCAAATCAACACCTTGCTTTAAGGTATCAGACATCATTTCAGATAATTGATAAGTAAACATATTCAACCGAGGCATGACCGCGTAAGGATTACTACTACCCTCAGTATTTTCATTCCAATCCGCTTTTGCTTGTTGTTCATCAGCGTATGACCAATTGAATATTTGATCTGAAGCAAACTTTCCCTTTGCTAAAGCTTTAAAAGGTGTTCCAGTCAAATGTAAGGTATACTTTCGTTTAATCTTATCAAATGCTTTATCAGTTTTATAAGTATCAACACCCTCATGGGCTTCATCTATAATTAACAGGTCCCAGTTTAAATCTTGAATCCACTTTAATTTGTCAAATTTACCACCGAAGTAAACGGAGCCCTTCAATCCTTGAAGACTTTCAAAAACAACTTGGCCATAATTGTTTCCATCAGAAATTGCATTGATGAAATCTTTACGAGAAAGGACAGGACGATCTTTTAAGGCATCTGTTTCACTAACAAATTTAAGATTAGTCTGCCAGCCAATAAATTTATCAAAATCGTCAAACCATGAATTAGCAATACTTGGTCGATTAGTAACAACCAAAATATTCTGCATATTCATCTGACGAACCAGATCATAAGCAGTTAAAGTTTTTCCAAAACGTGGCTTAGCATTCCATAGAAACTCACTGCCATCTCCATGCTTCAAGAAATAAGCAATAGTCTGATCGACGGCTTTTTGTTGTTCTTTTCGGAGTTCATACTGAGTTCCCTTTTGCTCACCTTGCACATCACTATAGTCACGGTCAGCGAATTCATGAAAATAATGATGTGATGTTGGTCCATCAATATGAAACCATTCAGTCTTAGGCTTACGTTGAACATTACGTTTTTGGGTTAAGTAATCATGGAAGTCGTGATCAGTAAATGTTTCATCAGAACCGTCCTCATAGCGAGCATTGCCACGCCATAATAATTTTACTTTAGCGTCAACAGTATGACTTTGCTGCTTAATACGTTCGTCTACCGACTGTGAAGCAGTATAACCAATCTTTGTCCACCCATTATGGGAAATATCATTAGGAGTGGTATAGGCATAAATCATGGGGATAATTCGTTTAAATGACTTAATCTTCAGAGCACTCATACCTAGTCCATCTCCTTTACATGGGTTTCAATGAATTCAATTTCTTTGTTGTCCAGATTATATTTTCGATATAATTGTTGATCAATTTCATGAATTGACTTCGACCAATCAATATCAGAATGAGAAGTAAAGTCTTGTAATGGAACCCATTTCCATTTTCCAGGATTATTATCTTGAGTTACTTTTAAAACTCCTAACATTACTCTTGCAAATTTACTTTTAACATATTTTAAAGCAGCACTTGCTTCATCTTGTGTGTTAAAATTACCAATTCCAATAAATGTCCTCGTGTAGCCGACTAGCGGCGTGCCGACTAGCGGCGTGCTAACCACTTCTCCCAAAGTCCCACTACCGTTTGACTTTGGGAGAAGAACCTTATAACTATCTAAATTACTTTTCTCATTAGAAATATATTTGCTATTTACGTATCTATAACACCGCTTGTTCTTTATTACACCTAAAATTTTTAAATCTTCTGGATTAGTTTGTTCAGGCTTAAAAATGTCGTATTTAAAAATATTACTTTCAAGTCTTTTATCAGTCCTGTTCAAATCTGGATAGTGTTTATTAAGTTCTTCAAGATTAAATTTATTTTGTGAAAAAATAATACTAGTTAAAGAGCCATTATCCAATACATCCTTACTTACTTTTTTTAGAATAGAATTTAATTCTTTAAAAATAGTAAAAGTACCAATTTCCCCAAAATTCTTATTCATATCCCGATATGTAACAGCTACTCCACCTTTAATATCGGTATTGGAAAATACTTGCTCACTATTTGTTTGATAATATAGAACTTTTAAATGAGGATCAGACAACATCTTTCTATTCCATGCTGAGGGAGTAGCTCCTGCGTTGAATAGAAATCGACCTGGAGTAATTAGCTCGACAATGTTCCCAATTTTATAAGCTTCATCCATAAACATATTGTATATAGGCTTATCACTTGAACTTGTTCCTGCCGTTTCCTCTTGATAGGGAGGATTACCAATAACAACATCAAATTTAAATTTCTTATCCATTTTTATTACTCCTGTTTATACACTTTAGTTAAAGCAACGACGTTTTTTGATTTGCGAACATTGTCTATATTATCAAAAAGGCTTAGTTGACCTTCATTAGCGTCCACATCGTCTATATCACCATTATTGAAAAGTGATTTAAACGTAAAATTTTGAAATTCTACTTTATTATTTCCATTTGGAATCCATTCAACAAACTGAATTAACTTATCATCATCATTTTTATATGTAAGAGTATTTCCCTGTACAATGTTCCTATTGATAACATATTTAACTGACTTATAAAGATCAGTATTAACACCTAAACGTCTCTGCATGAAGGCTTGATAATGGTTAATAAAGATGTCTAGCATTGATGCCCGTGCTTTATTTAAGTTATCCCTTAACAATTCAATTGCGTAAATACTCATTAATGCCCATAAAGCATTATTTTTCCAATTACTTTTATTTGAAATATGATCAACATAATTTAACTTTTGATGCAATATTTCCTTTAGAAACGCACCTTCGCCGGCACTAGGTTCAAAAAAAGTAGCGTGTATATCATTTAACTTACTTTGTATAGAAGGCTCTGCTAACATCTGCTTTACCATCCACTTTGGTGTGAAAACTTCACCATGATGTTGAACCCGATCCTTGGACTTAATAAGATGACCATTTTCAGTGGTTGCTTTAAGTTTATATTGTCGATTATTTTTTTCTAATCGCTCATCGTCAAAAAGACTAATTTCCTCATTAACCATTATTAAGATAGTCACCCCTATATTATGAACAGTATTATATCTATTATTTTACTACCCTTAATTTATACAATCTACGTTATTAGTATTAATTTGCACACAAAAAAATGGGCACAAAGCCCATTGGACCAGTACTTACAGCCTTTTGTCGATGCAAGTCCGTGCACACGGTTTTTTTGTGTGCATTTCTGTGTGCATCATATTACTTTATAAACAAAAATAATCCTTGATATACCCTCGTAAAACGCTGATATATCAAGGATTAATAAACTCTGTAAAGTTTTAGAATGCTGACTAGAGGATTCGAACCTCCGACCTCATCATTACTAGTGACGTGCTCTGCCAACTGAGCTAAGTCAGCATAATAACAATTCCTAATTAATTATACCAGAAACTGTTATTAAAGAAAAG
>Ga0079226_10002787_pt1 | contig 13456 bp, 14 predicted proteins | sample Poulit2014_FD_76345 | JGI IMG/M metagenome (GOLD analysis project Ga0079226, IMG submission 76345) | Agricultural soil microbial communities from Georgia to study Nitrogen management - Poultry litter 2014 | ecosystem: Environmental > Terrestrial > Soil > Agricultural land | place: USA: Georgia... | reverse complement strand
TATCTCTAATTATATTTTCATACACACAATCTACCTTTTATAACGCTTAACCCCAATTAATTAAACTCATCCAAATCGTGTCATATTATATGGCGTGAGATCTACTGAAGTTTCACCATCTGTTAATAATTCAGTCATTAATGTTCCAACTAAAGGTGACAATGTTATACCACTGTGCATTGCCGTTACATATGCACCCTTATTCCCTGGAATCTCTCCAATTATAGGCAACCCATCTTCTGGCATGACCCTAATTCCTGAAAAACATCTAACCACATTTGCTTTAGCAAGAGCAGGGATAAACTTGGTTGCCATGTTAGCTGTTTGCTGTATGACATCCATAGTTGACCTTCTATCATACCCTACTTCCTCTTTAGAATAGCCTATTAATACTTCTCCATTAACAGCTTGTCGAACTCCACCAATTGTATGCTTTAAAAAGGGTTGGAGTGGTTCTGTGACTAAAACTTGTCCACGAATCTGTTTGATCGGAATGTCTACATCCAACATTTCTCCTAATTTTTTTGTCCATGGACCAGCTGCAAGGACTATTTTTTTTGCGTGGAAAAATCCTTGAGTGGTTTCAAGCTCATAATAATCTTTATACTTTTCAATACTTATAACTTCATTATAAAAAGAACATTGTACTCCATTTTTTCTGGCTGCTTTCACGTATAACTCTACCAAGCGAAATGGGTTTACATTTCCATCTACTTTACTGTATGTAGCTCCAACAACCTTTGGTGAGAGGAATGGCTCTTTTTCCAATACCTCTTGGCGATTTAAAACTTCTATATTTATACCTACTTTTGCCTGATTTTCAGCGAGTTTGATAGCTGCTTTTCTCTCAGATTCACTAAAAAAAGGAGCTATACCACCGGTTCTTTTATACTCTACATCCCCGATTCTTTTTTTTAGAAATGGATACATTTCTGCACTTAACATGCTTAATTCTCCATACCAAGAAGGTATTTTGCTATGTATCCACACCCAGGCTTGTGTGGATCCGGAGGTTCCTGATAAGGGAAAACCTTTGTCTATTAACATAATTTTTTTGGTTTTATTTTCAGACAGATGGAAAGCCACACTACTCCCAACAACACCGCTACCAATTACAATGACATCATACTTCGTATCCATTTTATTCATCACCTTCTTCTATGGATTCTCCAAAGACAGAAGCTACACTACCATTTTCATTATTAGATACCAGTGCACTCATCCTTACTAACTTCAGAGGCATCCTCATCCTTGACGGTAGTATCTCTTCTAGGGGCTGTTCGGTATAATCAGAGATAATCTCTCTCACTGGATTCATGCAAATTTTTGATTGACAAGGGCCCATTCCACATCGAGTCAGCCGTTTTATATCATCAAATGTATCCGCCCCACTCTTAATTGCTGTTTCGATTTCATCCCTATTAATTTCTTCGCACCGGCAAATGATTGTTGATTTATCCATTCATCCTCCTCCTTAATAGCACATTGAAGTCCTTGAATTTTTAACCTATTTCTTCAACGGTATTCTCCATCAACGTTAGTCTCGCATTAACTATATTTTCATTAAAACAACTCTCAATTTGAGAGACTTCCTCCCACAATTCCTCTCTTTTTTGCTTGGCTTCCTCTGCATTAATGAAAGTCAATACTTCTAATACACTAATCGCAGCAATCTCACCTGTTAATAAGGTCGGTCCTAAAGATGTAATGCCCGCAGCATTCCCCGCCACATAACATAAAGAATTACTAGTTTGTAAATGACTATTATATTTAGGCATGAATCCACCTAGTTCTTGATTATATGTAAAGTCACAACCTAGTATCTCAAATGGTTCTAAAATCGGACTAAATCCATTAGATATACACACAAGGTCAGCATTTACTTCCTCTATTTGATGTGGAGTACTTATAATGACTTTCTCTACTCCATTGCGTCCGGTAACTGACTCCAATGTACTATTTAAATAAACAGGAACATGTTGCAATCCTTCTATTTCCTCATGAGAGAATTTAATAGAATTTGAATCTTTATCATCTACAAAGGCAAAAATAGAAACTCCACATGCTTCCAGCTGTTTAGCAATCTCTATTGAAAAGTCATTTAAACCAAGCATGATTGCTTTTTTTCCAGGCAGTATTCTTTCTCTATTAATTAATGACTGTGCTGCACTAGCTGTCATAACACCAGGGAGTGTCCAACCCGGAAAAATCTTTGCCTCTTCTTGAGCACCTGGTGCTAGAATTATCTTCTTGGCTTCGATTTCAATAGTACGCTCACCATTAGTCACAGCCATATGTCCATTCAAGTACGAACCAATCAATGTATGGGTTGTCAATGATGTTACATTTGTTTGGTTCAACTGGTGAATCAACTGCTCATTTAATGTTACTCCATATTGTTCATCATATTTATTAGGCAAACTCGTATACCACTTTGTGTCTTGTCTTAGTTGGCCCCCAAGTGAAAATGACTCATCAAGCAAGATAACTTCGGCTCCCGATTTTTCAGCTGTTAACGCTGCACTCATCCCCGCAGGTCCAGCTCCAACAATTGCTACATCAGCCTTCATTTCTTTCACCTCGAATATCGGGATCACTATCATTTGAAAAAATACGCATGTCTTCTTTTATGAGAGTTTGGCAACTTAAAACATGATCGAGTCCATTGATTGTTACAAAACAACTCATGCATCTTCCTGTAGCACAATAGAGCCCTCTTGCTTGTAGCAACTTACGGCTTACTCCGAATTTCCGGATACCATTTGCCATTAAAGCTGTTGCCACTGTTTGTCCCTTTTTTGCTTTTAAATATTTATTATTAAAATAAAAACTCACATCTTCAGTAAATTTTTCCTTCAAGATTGGATGATTGGTAATTTGCATAGAGAACCTCCTTAATAAAGCTATAGTTTATAAAATGCTTGCAGATTATATAACAGCACTGTTTTAAAAGGAAAATGTTTGGTACGGTTAAAAGTTAATTTGTTAAAAAACTATAACTCTAAAGGGCCATCGATAAAGGACAGCCCTTTACATTTGGAATATGACAGACTCATAGAAGCTATTCAAAAATATAACTTAATACATCTATTGCCTGGTCCATTGTTTCAACCGTGACATTCGCTTTATTTGATAGCTCTTTAAGTGGATGAATTAATGACTCTGGTCTAATAATAAGCAACGGTTTTCCCATAGTGATTGCAGTACTTGCATCCATTGCGGTATTCCACTGCTTATATTTTTCACCAAACATTGCTATAACAACATCAGATTTTTCCATTAGCACCTGAGTACGTAAATTATTTATGCCTGAAGCTGCATTGTCTCTATAATATTTACTAGGTTGCTTACCCAAGATGTCCTCACCTATATCATCAGAACGATCATGGTTTGTTTGTGGAGCGACAAACCCTAGCGGTATGTTTTTTGATTGAGCTTTTTTATTTAATTCCTCTCTCCAATTATCATGAATTTGACCAGCTAAATAAACTACTAATTTCAATTCAAAAACCTCCAATTATATTAATTCTTCATTTTTTATCGCCCTTGCAGGGTTATAGGGTTCAAGATTCAGTTCTACACTCTCTTTATTAATAATTGACGCAGCCAAGGAGCCTACATAAGGTCCCATTGTCAGTCCAGAGGCACCAAGACCCGTGGCGAGTACTACCTCTTCGTGTTCATCTAACGAACCTATGATTGGAAGAATATCTGGTCCCATTGGACGAAAACCAATCCGAACTTCCTTTAAAGAGCCAGTTTCTAATCCAGGTGCTACTTTTAATGCTTCACTTAATACTTCATTCACACCTCCTGCTGTTAACTGGTAGTCAAATCCAGATCCATCTTCTCTTGTCGCACCCGCCACAACCCTTGAGTCATCAAAAGCCAACATGTAATGACTCGATTGCGGTAAAACTACAGGCCAATCTGACGTATCGCAATGAGGTAAAGTGATATGTGCAATTTGACCTCTTTGTGGTTCTACATTTAATGTTATACCTAGTGTCTTTAATAACTCTGGTGCCCAGGCACCTGTAGTAATCAAAATTTTGTCGACTTTTATTTCGTCATTGCCCACTTTAACGCCAGAAACTTTATCCTTGTTCCTTATTAAATGTGCCTCACCTTCAATTAAGTGTGCACCTAACTTTACTGCTGCTCTTTTCAAGGCTTCACGAAGGAGTGCCCCATCAATTCGTGCTGCTCCAGATACAAAAACAGATTGTAATCCTTCATCTAACACTGGAAACAAGTCTTTTGTTTCTTTTGAACTAAGCCTTGAAATCTCACCTACCTCAGGGGCATCCTTTTTCTTTTGTTTGATTAGCTCTTCAATTTTATCCAATTCATCGGCATCTGCTGATACACTTAATGCCCCTACCTTTTTATAACCGATGTTATATTCACCATGTTTCTCTAAATCGTTGACTAAATCCTCATAAAAAATTGCACCTCTTTTAGCAACGCTATACCAATCTTCATCATCCACCCTGGATATCCAAGGACAAACTATTCCCGCCCCAGCGGATGTCGCTTTTCCGTTTTCTTTACGGTCAATCATTATAACTTCAACGTTCTTTTTTGCTAATTGATAGGCTGCACTTGCACCTACTATCCCTGCTCCAATAACGGCTACTTTCATGTGATCACCTCATTTTTTATATTTAAAGGATAATGACAAGCAAAATAATGTTCATCTGTCCCCTGACTTAGCTCAGGTTTCTCAACTTTGCATTTTGCAGTCGCAATTGGACATCTAGAATAAAAACGACAACCATTAGGTACATCCATTTGATCAGGAACATCATTCTTTATTATCAGACGTGACTCATCTCTCATTTTGGGATTGGGAACTGGAACAGACGATATTAATGCCTCGGTATAAGGGTGCTTAGTGTTAGTGAATAATTCTTTTGTAGGGGCAAGCTCGACTATTTCTCCCATATACATAACGGCTATGCGATTACTAATATATTTAACCGCTGGGATACCATGTCCTATAAAAATAAAGGTTAAATCTAGTTTTTCTTGCAATTCTATTAAAAGGTTTAATATTTGTGCTTGTATAGAAACATCTAGGGCTGAAACGGGTTCATCACAAATAATTAGCTTTGGTTTTAAGGCAATTGCCCGTGCAATTCCGATACGTTGACGCTGTCCTCCGCTAAACTCATGGGGAAATCGTGTGGCTTGAGTTTCATCCAGTCCTACCATCTCTATTAATTCATAAACCATATGATTAAGCTTCTTGCCCTTTGCTACCTTGTGCGTCCTTAATGGTTCGGCTATAATATCAAATACACGCATACGTGGATTTAAAGATGAAAAAGGGTCTTGGAAAATCATTTGAAGATCTTTTCTTACTCTTTGAAGGCTTTTAGTCGATAGTTTATATATATCCTCTCCCTCAAAGTAAACGGAACCTTCAGTCGGCTCAAGCAAACGAATGATTGTGTTTCCAAGGGTCGACTTACCGCAACCCGACTCCCCAACTACTCCTAGGGTTTCTCCTTTTTCCACATTGAGATTTACTTCATCAACAGCTTTAACACTCGCAGTAGGTTTTCCAAGTAAATTTGTCGATGTAATAAAGTGTTTTTTTAAACCTTTTATTTTTAGAAGATGGTTATTGACAACATCTTTAGTACTTATATCACTCATGCTAATCCCACCTCCTCATTTTCATGTAACCAACACCGAACCAACGAATCCTCTTCCATTTCTATTAAAGAAGGATCTTCCTCTTTACATTTATCCATAGCAAATGGACAACGGTCATTAAATTTACATCCTATTGGCAACTGATCTGGGGTTGGAACATTTCCCTCAATAGACTCTAATTTGTAATCCAATTCTTGAACTTTAGGAGTACTATGAAGCAACCCCTTAGTATAAGGATGTTTAGGGTTATCAAATAAGTCATACACATTGTTTTGTTCTACAATTTCTCCGCCATACATAACTACAACTTTATCGGCCATTTCTGCAACAACACCTAGGTCGTGTGTGATTAAAAGAATTGTAGTTTGTAATTCCTCTCTTAGTTCTTTCATCAGATTTAAAATTTGTGCCTGAATAGTAACATCCAAAGCCGTTGTAGGTTCATCAGCAATTAATAGTTCGGGATTACATGATAGGGCCATGGCGATCATGACCCTTTGACGCATACCTCCACTTAATTGATGTGGAAATGATGAATAATGTTTATTAGGGTTAGGTAAACCTACCTTCTTTAGCACTTCAATTGTCTCTTGCTTCGCTTGTTTCTTGTCTAAATTTTGATGTAAGCGAATTGTTTCAGAAATTTGATTACCAATGGTGAATACAGGATTCAAAGAGGTTAAAGGTTCTTGAAAAATCATAGATATTTTATTTCCACGAATTTTCCTTATTTGTTTTTCAGAAAAAGTGGTTAAATCTTTTCCATTAAATAATATTTCACCGTTTACAATTCTGCCAGGTTTATTTATTAATTGTAATATTGACAGAGAGGTTACACTTTTCCCGCATCCCGATTCTCCTACAATGGCCACTACCTCTCCCTTTTCCGCTGAAAAAGATACACCGTTGACAGCTGGGATAACACCATTTTCAGTAAAAAAATGGGTTTTTAAATTTTTAATATCTATTAACTTTTCTGACATTTATAAGCCTCCCTTACTACTTACTTGGGCTTTAGGATCAAGTACGTCTCTTAACCAATCACCTAGAAAAATGATTCCAAGAACTGTAATAGTTATAGCAATCCCTGGAAACGTCGCAATCCACCAATTCGTAGCTAGATAATCTCTACCATCTGTTAGCATTGCTCCCCATGAAACATCTGGTGGCTGAATTCCTAATCCTAGGAAGCTTAGGGATGCTTCTAAAATAATAGTTGTTGCAACACTTAATGCTGAAATGACAATAAAGGAAGATATAATATTCGGCAAGATATGATTTTTAATTATTTTACTATTTTTAGTACCAATCGATTGCGATGCTTTAACAAAGTCATGTTCTTTCACACTTAACACCTCACCGCGAACAATCCGAGCGTAGTTAATCCAATTAGTAAATCCGATAACAATAATTAAGACCATGATACTTGGCTTAAAAACAGCCAAAACAACTAGGATAAACAAAATACTTGGAATAGCAAGAAATGAGTCAACTAATCTCATTAAAATATTGTCAATTATTCCCCCATAGTAACCAGCTAATAAACCAACGACTAAACCAATAATACCTGCCAGTACTACAGAAAAGACACCAACTAATAATGAGACTCTTGAGCCTACAATAACTCTGCTTAAAATATCACGTCCTAAATTGTCTGTCCCAAGAATATGCTCCGTAGATCCCCCTTCAATCCATACTGGAGGTTTTAATAGGTTGGATAAATCATTTTCAGCGGGGTTATGAGGTATTAACACATCAGCAAATATAGCTGTTAATACTACAGCCAAGACAATAATAAAACCAACTGTTCCCGTCTTACTTTGGAACAACAACTTAAACATTCTAAGAAAATGATTTTGTTTTCTTTTTCCCTTAGAAGCATTTGTTGTTACTAACGGTTTTGCTTCTACGTTTCCTTGCAAATTGACAACCTCCTTTTAAGAATATTTAATTCTTGGGTCAAGTATTCTATAAACTAAGTCCGTAATAAGGTTCACAAGAATAACTAATATCGCAATTACAAATACTGCAGCCTGAACAACAGCCATATCCCTTCCATTCACTGCTTGAACCAATAATAAGCCAATTCCGGGCCATGAAAATACTGTTTCTGTAATTAGTGCTCCACCTACAAGCTGGGAAATTTGTAGTGCCATAATAGTAACAACCGGTATTAATGAATTACGAAAGGCATGCTTATACACTAAGACTGTGTTACTTATCCCCTTACTTCTAGCTGTGCGTATATAATCTTGGTTTAAAATATCTAACATGCTTGAGCGAATTAACCTTGTCATTTCAGCGGCTATACCTGTACCTAAAGTGATTGCTGGTAAGATCAAATGAATTAATGAACCGCGTCCTGAGACAGGAAAAAGCTCAATATTAACAGCAAATAACAATATTAAGAGAATCCCTAGCCAAAAGTTTGGCATGGCTTTACCAAGCACAGAACCTCCGGTAATAAACAAATCAACCAAACTATTTTGCTTTCTCGCAGATGCAATTCCAAGCGGGATTGCAATAATAGTTGCAACTATCATAGAGGCCGTGGCTAGCTCTAGAGTGGCAGGCAACCTTTCGAGAACTAAAGGCAAGGCCTGTTGATTATATCGAAAAGAGGTACCGAAATCCCCTTTTGCTAAGTCCCCCAGAAAGCTAAAATATTGAACATAAAAAGGATCATTCAATCCTAATGCTAACCTTAATGCTTCGCGGTCACTTTCAGAAGCATCTTCTGGAAGCATTAATGCTACTGGATCGCCTGCTACATAGACTAAAACAAATACAACAAATGTAATTATGAACATTACTGGTATGATCTGTAATAATCTTTTTATAAGATACTTCTTCATTAGACCTCTCCTTTTTAATAAACTTTAATTAAAATAATCATATATTATCCAAATAGTAGCTATTAGATTAAAATGTTTAACTTTAGTTAGCTCCTAAAGGGGCTCCATAGGAGACACTTCATCTTTGAAATTGTCTCCTTTTAGAGTTTTTTATTTTATTTTAACTTCATCGAAAAGTATTGCCTCATTGATTACCGGATCAAATTCTAAACTTTTGTTAATTCCATAATTAACACCTTGCTGATAAAGGAATATATGTGGTCTTTCTTCAGCTACGATTTCTTGAATTCGTTGATATTGTTTGGCACGTTCCTCCTCATCAAGATTTCGCCCAGCTTCCTGGAATAATTTTTCAACTTCTTCATTATAATAATCAGTCTGTCCTTCCGCCCTATCCTTTGTGTAATGGACTAATGAATAAGAAGCATCTAACAGTCCATCAGCTAAACCAATCATTATCAATTCTTCATTAGAATTTGAACTGTATTCGTCAACAAATGCACTCGACTCTAGTAATTTTAAATCCACATCAATTCCCACTTCACCAAGCATAGCTGTAATTAATTCAGCCACTTCCCCATCTAGTGGGTACCTTCCTTTTGAAGCAGTAAAAGTCAATTCAACCCCATCCGGATAACCTGCTTCAGCTAATAGTTCCTTCGCTTTCTCTACATCGTGAACTTGTGTATCATACAAATCTGTATTCGAACCAAATACCTCCTCGGGCACTCGGGTACGAATCGGTGTCGCTGTTCCTTTTAATAAGGAATCAACTATTGCCTGCTTATCGATCGCTAGATCAATCGCTTCTCTAACTTTTGGATCTTCAGTAACTGTTCCCTCCGTTGTTCTTACCATTAATAGGTTGACTCTAGTAGTTTCTCCTTCTATCAACTCAACGTTGTCCTTATCTTCAACGCGATCCCATTCATTAGGTGGAATGTCTGTAGCAAGGTCAATACCTCCAGTCAGTAACTCACCTACCCGTGTTGAGCTTTCTGGTATTGCCCGAACTTCAACTTTTTCCCATTTTGGTTCACCATCAAAATAATCTTTATAAGCTTCCATAACAACCTTGTCATCGTGAATCCAATCTACATACTTATATGGCCCTGAACCGACAGGATTTTTTTGAAACTCTTCTAAACCCACTTCTTCAAAATAGTCTTTTGGCAATATATCCGCTCCACTTTTTGCTAAAACTTTTAACAATGTAGGCATAGCACCATCTGTAATAATTTCAACCTCCAAATCATCGAGTACATTGACTTCTTTAAGTTGGGTAAAATAAGGAAATTCTTTTAGTGTATCATCTGTCATTACTCGCTCGAGACTAAATTTGACATCTTCCGCTGTAAGTTGATCATCATTGTGAAAGGTAACTTCATCCTTTAATGTAAAATGCCACGTTGTATCATCAACTTGTTCATAATCCTCAACCAGCTCAGTCTTAATTTCGATCCCATCATCCCAATAAAATAAACGGTTATACATATTACGAAACACTCTATCCCCAGTAGTACTCAGTGAGTTTTGTGGATCCATCGTAGTTATATCTGATGCTTGGGCAATAATTAATGTATCGTTATCTTTTTTGCTTACCTCACCAGAAGCCTCTGTAGACGAATCATCTCCACATCCGGTCAAAAAGATAATTGAGCTTAGAAGTACACCGATAAAAATAAAAATCCTTTTTTCCATATTAATACCCCTCCGTTTTAACTGAATATTCAGTTATTATTGATTACTTTAAACGATGTATAATATTTGCCGTAAGCTTAATTCCTTGAATATAATCTTCAACATATATATTTTCATTAGGTCCATGAATGTTAGATTGCGTGTTTGCAACCCCAATTTGTACAGCAGGTATGGTACTATTTTTTAACATTTTATTCATTGGACTAGAACCAGCTAAATTCCTTAAAATAATGGGTCGCTCCTGGTATAATTCTTTTACTCCTTCTAGGACTGTATTAACAAATGGGTTGTTAGGGTCTGTATTAAAAGGAACCATTCCATGATATTCTTTTATTTCAATATCCGAGTAACCATTTTCATCCAAATGTTTTCGTAATAGTGATACAATTTTCTTAGGTTCTTGGTTTGGGACTAAGCGAAAGTCAAGTTTTACTTTAGCTATGGCCGGCAACACGGTTTTTGTGCCCTCACCAGTATATCCTGATTGAATTCCACAAATAGTGCAGGTTGGAGCCGCAGTTAACCTTTCTTTTAACGAATCACCTTTTAAGTCCTTTAGGAAACCCTTAATACCATACTGCTCTTTTATTTCATCTTCGTTATAAGCCATTGTTTGAATAAATGCTTTTTCCTTATCTGTTAAGGGAATCACATCATCATAGAAACCATCTATCAAAATTTTCTCATGTTCATCTTTTATTGTTTTTAAAGCCCATACAAGTCGCCAGGCAGGATTTTCTATAATAGCTGCTTCTGATGAATGAAGATCAAAGTCAGCCCCTTTACAAATTAGTTCAACATAACTTATTCCCTTGACACCCAGCCCAACATGCAACCTTCTATCGTTAGCACCCCGACTGCCCCCTTCCCAAATAATGCCATCTACATCCATCTTTTCGGGATGATTTTCAGCGAACCATTCTAGATGAGGACTACCAACTTCTTCTTCTCCTTCAAATATAAATTTTATATTAACCGGCAATTCACCATAAATATTTTGATAAGCATGAATTGCACAAATCCGTGCAATTAAGTTTCCTTTGTTATCCGCTGTGCCTCTTGCAGTAATTTTTCCGTTTTCAATAATTGTTTGAAAAGGCTCGCTAAACCATTCTTCTAACGGTTCGGGCGGTTGAACATCATAATGGTTATAAAACATAAGTGTATTTTGTTTCCCGCTATTTATTTCTCCATAAATGATAGGATAACCACCTGTTTCAATCTCTTGTACATCTGCATTTACTTTTAACAAGAAGTGTTTTACCAATTCCTTCATTTCCAGCATTCCAATATTTTGTGCCGATATACTTGGTTGGTTGCAACATTTCTCTAACCACTTTAAATATTCATCCGAGTGTTCTTCAATATATTCATATATTTTATCCACTTTATCTACCTACCTTAGAATTTATTAAAAGATTTAAACAGTTTTCAAAAGGTTTCTTTTCTATCATTAGAATATAATGTTATAACATTATATTGTTATATCCTTTATTCATAATTCTAATTTTAAAAATAAATCCATTTAAATTTTTACTTCGAGAAAATACTTTGCCCCATTATCTTTAAGTATAAATCGCGAATATTCTATTATTTTTTTTGATTCGGTTATTGTATAACGTTCTAAAACTGTTAACTGCTCACCTAATGGTACCTCTAATAAATTTGCTTCATGTTCATCTGCTTCTATGACTGAAAAATAAACCTTTGCCCTGTCTAATTTAATTTTATGATCATTCTTAAATATGTTGTAAAGTAAATCATTTTCCACTTTGGATGCCGATAGATTTGGAACTAATTTAACGGGGATAAAGGAATATTCTATAGCCACAGGTCTGTCATTATCCATTTTTAATCTTTTTATTTTATATACGTCATCATTTGTATCGATCTGTAAACAACTACTAACTTTTGCTCCAGCGTCTTCTTTGTTAAAACTTAATGTCCTATGTGGATGAGACTCTTCTTCCCACTCTTCATTACGAAGTGAAACTAATTTTGATAGGTCCTTTTCCTCTTTCTTTTTTACAAATGTACCTTTACCACTTTGTCGATATAATACCCCCTCATTAACCAATTCGTGAATGGCTCGTTTAACGGTAATATTACTAACATCAAATTGCTCCGTTAACTCTTTTTCTGTAGGAAGCCTATGTCCAACATCCCACTCAGCAGAAGTGATTTTTTCTTCCAAATAATCTTTAACCTGCTCATATAATGGAATAGATAAATCTTTATTTATCACAATGATTCTCCTATCGCGTAAATGTTATAACATTATAATAATATAATATTTTCAGTTATTTTAATGATTTTGAATATTGTAATCCTTTTTATTCATATTGTCAACAGTTCATTGTATATTATTCTAATAACCTTGCTTGATAATCCTTATTTTAAATTAATCATATAAAATTACTATGTCATTTTTCATACTTCTAACACACTTATTCTGTTAGCCAATTCTTCAATTGAAGCAACAACTATATCTGGGATACATTTTTTACTGAATGAAATATCACGATATTTATTTTCTTCCTTCCATTTGTCTTCACATAGTCCTATGACTCGACCATCATTTCTCCTATCATCTAAGGAAAGCTCTAAAACTTTATTTGGCAAACTTTTATTTATAAATACTGAGGTGATTCCAAGGTTATTCGCCATTAACATATCATGATCAATTCGATCTCCAACATGGGCAGCCACCCAATCACTTTTCATAATTTCATGAAGCATACGGATGTCTGGTTTTGCAAATCCAGCCAAATCAGATGTGATTATTTTATCAAATACCTTATCAAGTTTAAGCCCCCTTAGTACTGGTATTTGATACTTATAATACCCATTTGTCGCAGCTGCTAATGAATAACCAGCTTTCTTTATTTTTCTTAAGTTTTCTAGCATATTGTCTTCAAGCAAATATATCTTTGGCGAAATGGAATGACTGAGTACAATATCCTCCACGTCAATTTGTATGTCTAGCCCCAACTCTTCAATAATTTTGGCTACGATGTCATCCCAATCATATGACTCTAATACCTCATTATCACTCATTCTGAGAAGGTGTTCATCATAGATTAGTTCCATCACATCTAAATCTTTATTATAACTATCTTGAATTAAGGTAACTATTTCCGGAAACACATATTTCTTAAATGGGTTTTGCATAATAGTTTCATCTAAATCAAAGGTAATCCATTTTTTCATAACTTATTTAACAGCTCCTTCGGTTA
>Ga0079226_10002786_pt1 | contig 13458 bp, 6 predicted proteins | sample Poulit2014_FD_76345 | JGI IMG/M metagenome (GOLD analysis project Ga0079226, IMG submission 76345) | Agricultural soil microbial communities from Georgia to study Nitrogen management - Poultry litter 2014 | ecosystem: Environmental > Terrestrial > Soil > Agricultural land | place: USA: Georgia... | reverse complement strand
GTCATCCCCTGAGTACTTTGTCCCCATACCAATACTTTTGCTTCTTCTGATAGATTTTCTACTGTATACACATCTGTAGGCCCCCAGATATCTTCTACATTTTCTACTATGGGGTGTGATTTAAAAAATCCATTGATCAAGCCCCGGGTTCCTTCGCTCCCGTGGACACCATGGTGACTAATCCATGTTTCTCCTAATATCCGCTGCCCGAAGCCTCCCTGCCAATCTTTTTCATCGCTTGAATAGCTGTATTTTGTATAAGCGCTGCTTGAATTTTTGTCATAATTAAAGGCATGCGTAGCCGTTCTAAGTCCAATAACCGGTTTTCCAGTATCCAGATAAGCCTCCAAATATTTCATTTGTTCATCGGGCAGCTCCCTAAAACGGGTAGCGATAATAAGCAGATCAGCAGTCTCGAGATGTTCCATGCCGGGGATATTTTGGGTATAAGTTGGATCCACCAAACCGGTTTGAGGATCAACAGCAAACAAGACGCGGGTTTTAAAACCATGATGCGTTGTCAATATCTTGGCTAACATGGGCAAGTATTCTTCGGATCGATATTCCTCATCCCCTGAAATCAGGACAATTTGTTTCCCTGTGTTATTTTCATCCTTGGGATGAAATTCCAGCCACATATCCGATTGCTGAGCACAGCCCCAGGACAACATCCACATCCAAGTAATGACCGCCACGCCAATTTTTTTCACCTGTACCATTATTTAATTTCTTTGTTTATCCAATACTTTACTTTCTTCTTATTTATTTTCAAGAGGGTATTCCCGCAGCAGATCTTCCGGTCTGTAAAAACCTTCTTTATCTTGTATTTTCTCCCGTACCTCTTTCACTTTTTCCGGAGTAACGGCAGCCGCATTATTCCCGAAGGAATTCCGCACATAAGTCAGCACGGCAGCAACTTCCTCGTCGTTCAATAAACCTCCAAAAGAAGTCATAGGCACTTGTCCCGGGTATTCTTTTCCTAAAACTTTAATAGGGCCATATAGTCCTTTTAAAGTAAGTTTTATAAGCCGTTCTTCATTTCCTAAAACCCATCGGGTTCCGGCCAGGGGAGGGAACCCGGAAGATTCCAATCCCCTTCCATTCGATTGGTGACAAGTCGCACAAAAGCCCTCTTGGGCAAACAAGGCACTTCCTTTTATATACAATTCCCGTTCTTCGCCTTTAAGCTCGGTACTGATCTTGTCTTCTTCTTGTTTTTTTAGCGGTTCTCCTTTTAAATAAGCCCACGAAGTTTCAAAGGCCGGCTTCATCCATTCATCAAGCGCATATTCCTTTGCTTCTTTCAAAACTTTTAGCCCTTCTTCTTTCTCCAGCCAAGAAGCAGCCACAATGGCTTCTAAGCGGACTCTGCCCTGCTGATCGCCCGCAGATTTCACCAATAGTTCCGTCTGATTCGGTATTTGATGGCCTCCGTTCCTCAGTACTTGCACAGCGGCGGCTCTGACACGATGGTCTTTTGCTTCCAGCAATTTCTCGAGCAACGTTTGATCTATTTGGTTGAGCCCCCAGCTTACCCACAGGGCTTCGAGCAAGTGATGTTCATATTGAGCATCCTCTTTATGGAGTTGACCTACCCATTTTTTCAGATAAGCAAGCACTTTACCCGCTTCCCGCCCACGGAGTTCCCGCCTTGTGCGGTACCGGCTTCTGTATTCCGGGAGCTTTAAATTTTCAAAAAGCTCTCTTATACTTGCCCCGGCAATTTTTGCAGGCTTTACCAAAGGCCGGGAAGGGTAAGTCACCCTGTAAATGCGGCCATGCATATGATCTCTGAGCGGATCACGCGCATTGTGTTGCATATGCCCTACCAATACATTATGCCAGTCCACCAAATACAAAGAGCCATCGGGAGCAAACTCCATGTCCACCGGGCGAAAATTTTTATCTTCTGACCAAAGTAAGTCCAAACGATGCTTACTTTTATACCCCGTTCCGTCATCCACCAAACTGTGCTGTTTTGTACCTAAAAAGCCAATGGTATTATTAATCAAAAAGTCCCCTTGCACCGTATCCGGAAAATGGCGGCTTGAGATAAACTCCAAACCTGACGTAGGCCTGACCCTGTGTTCAGGCTGAAGCAAATCACGGGATTTTGGCGTCGCTTTGCCATATTTCGGCTTTACCATTCCGGGCATCATCCAGCGTACATCCGGACTGGAAGTTTCGGTATAAAAGGGTTGCCCCCAATCATCAAAAGCAATCCCCCAGGGATTTAAAACATCGACCTGTGCTATACGCTCCAGTTTACGCTGCCAGGTATTGTAACGAAAAAAACCTCCGTTTGTAGCCCGCACCGTGCCATGAGATGTTTCTACATTGGAATGAAGGAAAACACCTTCGCCCATATAAATAGCTCCAGAAGGGTCCGCAGTATAGGCACCGTGTGCATGGTGCGTGTCGTGATCATCAAACCCACTCAAAAGTATTTCCCTGCTATCCGCTTTTCCATCTCCATTGGTATCTTTTAAAAGTATCAGATGGGTACTTTGTGACACATATACCCCTTCCGGCGCGATTTCAAAACCTATAGGTAAATGTAACCCCTCGGCAAAGGTAGTTTGCTTATCTGCTTTTCCATCCCCATCCGTATCCTCTAAAATAATAATCTTATCATTAGGTTTCGGGTCACCCGGTTTCCAATGGGGGTAAGTAGGCATAGTCGCTACCCAAAGACGGCCTTCATTATCAAAAGATATCTGAACCGGATTCGCTAAATCCGGAAATTCTTTTTCGGAGGCAAAAAGTTCAATTTTGTACCCCGGTGCCATATGAAATTTATGCAATGCATCCTGGCCATATAGGTACCCTTCATTTTCAGGATCGTCGTAGTTTGTTTCTACCTCTGGTAATGGAGAAGTATTTCGGTCAGCAAGTTCCAAATCCATCTTTATTCCTTGTGCTGCTTTCCAAATAGCGGTATCGCGGATAGCCGTCAATTCCTGAAGCTTAGCTTGTTCTGCCGGATAATTATCGGGACCAAATGGGTTATAACGCCGGCCGTAAGCATGCACACCATTCGGGATTTTAAAATCTTTCAACCACATCCAGTTTTTTTCCAAAACAGCTTTCCGTACCTCCCCGTGATATTCCGTATGTACTTTCCGTTTTGCTTTTCCAAAGATTCTGTCCGCAAGCAGTTCTGCAAACTTCTTATACCCTTGTCCGGATAGCTGCGACCCATCGATCGTTAAATTTTCCGCAGAGTCAAACCATTTTTTGGTGGGCGAAAAAACATCTAAAAAAAGCACCTTGTTTTCAGCAGCCACCTCCTTCATAGCGTCCGTGTAAAGGCGGATGTTAGTATTTTCCACTTTACCGTCCGGAAGGTCATACTTATCAGAAAAATCTTGAAAAGCGATAGGGGATACCAAGGCCAGCTGGGCAGGCGTAGCACCATTATACTGCTGGCGGTGTGTATGTTTGATAAAAGCATCTAACTCTTTTTTGAAATTTTCTACACCCTCTTTCCCCTCAAACGATTCATTATATCCAAAGAAAGCAATAATAATATCTGCCTTAAGATCCGTCAGCCACTCGTCTTCTGTCGGAAAATGCCCTTCCGTAGAAGGTTCGGCTGCAAACTGAGGGGAAAACTTTTCTGCGCCCGGAAACGCCCATGGTGAATTGCGGGAAGAATGCATACGGAATGCCGGCGTATGCCCAGGATGAGCCATATTGCGGATAAACAGAGATTTATCCGGGTAACGAAGATGAAGCTCTGTCTCAAAATAACCAAATTCTCCCATCCGGGATGCTAAGTTATTACCTATCAATACAATGCGGGAGCCTTCCTCCAGCTCCAATAAATCTTTACCCTGTTTATCACACTGAGAAGTAAAAACCAAAAGAAGTAAGGCTATATTGATCCGAACTATCCATCTTATTTTATCGAAAACTCTTCTTAATCTCCCCATTTTTGTTTTTTTCTTATGCAAACGGTCTTTAAAACTAAAGTCTCTCTAATGTATCAAAAAATCTTTTAAAAATGTTTTGTCTTATTCCTTATTTCAGTCCTGTACCCTTGGTTCATACGGTTTTAGGTAATAAAGAGTGCTGGTCCATCGTTTCTTTCTCTATTATAGAAACCGGAAAAATGAAACCGAATGAAAAACAAAGAGTGGAATAGCCTTTCCCTGAAAGCAGTTTCCTATATCCTATGCGTTGTGCCGAAAAATCTTCGGGAACAGCTATTACACGCGTTCTATCGTAATGTTTTACAATACTACCACCTTACATTTATAATTGTAAAAAGAACCTAAAGCCGTATAGCAATGTTACTCTTTTGGTAATGAAGAAACAATCCTCAGACCCAACACAATCGTTTGCACAAAACACGATAACGTTTTCGTTATTGGACATGAGGAATTAAAAAAACAACGCTGAAGCTGAGATCAAGTAGATGTATTTTACCTCGAACTTCTATAGTAAATCATATAGGTAATCGACAGTACTGCGCCGATACTGGCCATTCCTACTCCGGCTAACAACGGGGAGTTATACGCATAGCCTAAGCTGATAGGGATGGCGCCAAAATAAGCTCCCAGAGAATTTCCCACATTAAACGCTGCCTGACCTGCAGATGCGGCAATAGTTTCTGCTCCTTTTGCACTTAGGATAAGCATCATCTGTAAGCTCGATCCTATGCTAAAGGAAATCACACCGGTAATAAAAGCCATTGGATAGGCCATCCATTTGACGGGGGAAACAAAATACAGAATCAATAAACAAAGCGCCATCAGTGTAAAACTAAACATCGCTGCACGGGAAGGGGCAATAGTATCTGCCAGCTTGCCCCCCAACAGATTGCCGAAAAACATTCCCGACCCTACTAAAAACATAATAATGGGTACCCTCTCCTCTAACAAGCCTGAAACTTGTGTAACCAAAGGGCCTATATAGCTTATCCAGGCAAACAAACCTCCGGTACCGATAGAAATAATAGCCATGATCAGCCAAGCTTCTTTTTTCGTGAAATAATGAAGCTGATGACGGACATTAATGGGAGATTCTTCAATTTTTGGCATCCATAGATATATCGCTGTTGCAGTGATCAGTCCTAAGCAGCTGATGATGCCATAGGTAATCCTCCACGAAAAATGTTGGCCTAAATACGTCCCTAAAGGAATGCCGGCTAAATTGGCTATTGTCATACCGGTAAACATGATAGAAATAGCCTGCGCTTCTTTTCCAGGTTTGGCCAATCGGGCGGCGACAACGGATCCCACCCCGAAGAACGCTCCATGCGGGAGACCAGAAACAAACCGCGCAATATACAAAGACCACTCGTTAGGCGCCATGGCAAAAAGACCATTGAACAGAAAAAACAAAACCATCAAATAGAAAAGCACTTTCTTCGGAGGCATTTTTGCTGTAAGCATCACCAAAGTGGGTGCCCCCACTACAACGCCCAAGGCATAAAGACCTATCAAATTACTCGCTTTGGGTATACTTATCCCCATATCCCGGGCAATCTCAATCAACAAGCCCATCATGTTAAACTCTGTCATGCCTATCGCAAGCCCGCCAAATGCCAAAGCTATCAATCCTCTGTTCATATTCCTTGTGTGTAAAATTAGAGAACGGCAAAGGTAAGGATTAAAAAGAATGATATTCCCCCGCTTTCCATGAAAAATTTTCATTAAAAAGTAATATTCATTACTTTAGAGTTTATTACACGAAACATCACCTTATGCATACTATTAAACTCTCTTATCTATCCCTCTTAAGCCTCATCGTCTTATCGGGATTCATCCGCTGCGGGAATACTGACAATCAGGAGGAAGTTCAGTCTTCTACTGCTTTCAATTTGCAAGCTGAATCTTTTGCAGATATCCAAATTCTGCGCTACAAAGTCCCCGGGTGGGAAGACCTCAGTTTACAGCAAAAAAAGTTAGCCTATTATTTATCAGAAGCTGCATTAGCCGGACATGATATAATATACGACCAAAACGGAAAATACAACCTGCAGATCCGCAGAGTGATAGAAGCAATATGGAATACGGACAACATAGAGAAATCCGGAAAAGATTGGGAGGCTTTCCAGACGTATTCCGGCAGGATGTGGTTTAGTAACGGCATTCACCACCATTATGCAAACTATAAATTTAAACCCGAATTTTCCGAAGCCTATTTTGAAAAGTTGGTCAACTCGGTAAGCACGGAAGATTTGCCTCTTACCGAAGGGCAAACTCCCGAAGAATTACTTGAATTAATGAAAAAAGTACTCTTCGACGCCGAGTATATGCCTATGTCCCGGGATACAAGACCTGACATCGATCACGTAATTAACTCAGCGGTTAATTTTTATGAAGGGGTAACAGAGGAAGAGGTACATGACTTCTATGATCAATTTCCAAAAAGCGATGAAGAACCGGAATGGGGGTTAAATTCCAAAGTGGTCAAAGAAAATGGAGAGGTAAGCGAACGGCTATGGAAATCCGGCGGCATGTATGGAGAGGCTATAGACGAAATGATCTTTTGGTTAGAAAAAGCTATTCAAACCGCTGAAAACGAACAGCAAGCTAAAGCTTTGCAATTGCTCGTTAAATATTATAAATCCGGAGATGTGAAAGATTGGGATGCGTATAACATTGCGTGGGTGCAAGACACGGCGAGTATTATTGATTTTTCAAATGGGTTTATTGAGGTATATGCTGATCCGCTCGGCAAGAAAGGCAGCTTCGAGACCATTCTTTCTATGCGTGACTTAGAGAGCACGGCCCGTATTCAAAAAATAGCTAAAGAAGCCCAGTGGTTTGAAGACAACTCCCCTTTAATGAAAGAGCACAAAAAAGAAAATGTGAAAGGCATTACGGCCACAGGCATCAATGTCATTTTAGAATCCGGAGATTCCGCACCTTCCACCCCCATCGGCGTCAACCTTCCCAATTCGGACTGGATTCGTAAAGAGCATGGGTCAAAATCAGTTTCATTAAACAATATAGTAAATGCATACAACGACAACAGTGCCAGCAGCGGCTTCTTAGAAGAGTTTGTGAAAGATAAAAAAGTCTTAGCCCGGTTAAAAAAACACGGAGCTCTATCCGACAATCTCCACACAGATATGCATGAATGCATAGGCCATGCTTCCGGAAAATTAAACCCGGGTGTAAGCACTCCCGACAAAACCTTGAGAAGCTATGCCTCCCCTTTAGAAGAAGCGAGAGCAGATTTAATTGCTTTGTATTATATCTTGGATCAAAAGCTTATCGATATAGGCGTGATGTCTGATCTCGAAGTAGGAAAAGCTCAATATGATCACTACATGATGAATGGCTTACTGACGCAGTATACCCGTTTAAGCCTAGGCGATGATATCCAGCAAGCCCACATGAGAAACCGCAGCTTAAATGCCTATTGGGCCTTAGAAAAAGGGAAAGAAGACAATGTGGTAGAACTTATCAAAGAAGACGGAAAAACGTATGTACAGATTAACGACTATGAAAAACTAAGAGAGATTTTCGGCGAACAGCTCCGTGAAATTCAACGCATCAAATCTGAAGGAGATTATGAAGCAGGGAAAAATCTGATCGAAACGTACGGCGTCAAAGTCAACCAAGAAATGCATAAAGAAGTATTGGATCGTTATGCCGATTTAGGCATCAAACCTTACTCCGGTTTTATTCAACCGAAGCTTATCCCAGTAGTCGATTCAGAGGATGAAATAACGGATGTCAAATTAGAATACGTAGATTCATTCTTTGACCAAATGCTGGATTACGGAAAAAACTATAAAACATTACCTCATGTGAACTAATTTCCCCTTTTAACCATAGGGGAAAAAGACCTAGGGTATTCCAAGAGGCTTGCAGGCCTCTTGGAATACCCTTTATTTCGCTTTTTAGCCCAAAAGAAACTTGTAAAAACATCCTAAAAACCTGAGCTCGATTATTATTTTTTGCTCAGAACGCTTTGAAATTATCAGATTTCAAGGGAGAGCGGCGAAGGAATAGCGGGCTATTACGGGGAGGTTTCCGGAAGAAGATGGGGGATTCAAAGAGAAAAACACCAATTACCTTGACTTTTACAAGAAAAAAAATTAAATTCTGCCGGCAAGATTGTCATTCAATCTTCTATTAATATGTAAAGCTACTTAAGTCTCTTACAAGGCGACGTGCATTCATCTCTTACGGGGAGGATAAGGCACGAAAAAGCCTTTGCTCATAAAACTTATTAACAAATTTTAGGTGTTTTTTAAAAACCCTAAGTAGCTGTGTGATGCACGTGGCATGACAAGATATATAATTTTCATTTTTAAATACATATATGACAAAAGCAGATAACAAAAGAATCGGAATTATTGGTGCCGGTCCCAGTGGATTGGCTCAGCTCAGGGCCTTCGAAGCCTTAGAAAAAGCAGGGGTAGAAACTCCTGAGATTGTTTGTTTTGAAAAACAAAGACATTGGGGCGGCATGTGGAATTATACGTGGAGAACAGGGGTTGGAAAATATGGAGAACCTATTCACGGCAGTATGTATAAATACCTTTGGTCCAATGGCCCTAAAGAGTGTTTGGAGTTTTCTGACTATTCGTTTGACGAACATTTTGGCAAACCTATTTCCTCTTATCCCCCGCGCCCGGTTTTATTTGATTACATACAAGGAAGGATTAAGAAAAGTAACGCCAAAAACTACATCCGTTTTAATACTACGGTACGTTGGGTAGAGTATTTAGAAGACAAAAATCAATTTAGAGTTATTTTGGACGATCTAAAAGAAAACCGTACGTACGAAGAAATATTTGATTTTTTAGTAGTGGCTTCCGGTCACTTCTCTACGCCTAATATGCCTTATTTTAAAGGTATAGAAAATTTCCCGGGTGCCGTCATGCATGCGCATGATTTTAGAGGCGCCGATCAATTCAAGGGTCAGGATTTGCTATTAATCGGGAGCAGCTATTCTGCAGAAGACATAGGAGTACAATGCTACAAACACGGTGCAAACTCCATCACACTCAGTTACCGCTCCAATCCTATAGGTGTAGATTGGCCAGAGGGAATTGAAGAACTGCCTTTAGTCACGCATTTTGAAGACGACACAGCATTTTTCAAAGACGGCAGTTCTAAAAAATTTGATGCCGTAGTCATGTGCACAGGATATCAACATAAATTTCCATTCCTGCCGGATCAATATCGATTGAAAACCAAAAACAATTTATACCCTAACGATATTTATAAAGGGATTTTCTTTAATGATCTGCCCAATCTGATTTATTTAGGTATGCAAGATCAATACTATACCTTTAATATGTTCGATGCACAAGCTTGGGTGGCAAGAGATTACATGATGGGAAAATTTGAACTGCCTCCTAAAGAAGAGCGTACCAAAGACATCAACACTTGGTTAGACAAATATGCGCAGGTAGAAACCGCCAATCAGGAGGTGGATTTCCAAACGGACTATATCAAAGATTTGCTGACTTTATCGGATTACCCCGATTTCAATACAGACAAAGTCGCCAACATGTTTAAAGAATGGCTCCAAGATAAAGAGGAGAACATCTTAACTTACCGCGACAAGATCTTTACATCCGTTGTTACGGGTACACAAGCGGCTGAACACCACACCGATTGGATGGATGAATTAAACGACAGTAAAGAACGTTATCTGATGGAACCGGAAGAAGAGGAATTGATACCCGATCCGCTCTAATCGTTCGGAATTAAGTTTCTAAAAATTTACCCCCTTTGTTAAACTGTATGTGCATCAAAGGGGTTTTTATGTTAACCCTGAATTCAATTATTAAAATGCTACATTACGAGTTGATAGGGAATACTTACGCCCCCCGAGAAGATAAATCTTTAATTCAACCGATTCTCGAACGTACAGTGCACCGGACTCCATCCAGAAAAATTAACCCGCCGTAGTTTTGATCTTCCTTCCTAAAAACATAATGAGGAAACAACTTACACAAGTACAAACTGCCATCACCACAATCATAGGTTTTTCCGTATGGTTATGCAGAAAACTTGTCAAAAAAGAAGCAAATGCCCCTATAGTCATCTGAATAAAACCCAATAAAGCAGAAGCACTTCCGGCGGATTTTGCAAAAGGGTTAAGAGATAGTGCCGAAGCATTCGGAAACACAAAACCCTGACAAGACATGTATGAGAAAATGAGCGCTATCAAGATAGGGAGAGTCATCCAGTCAAATAAGCTCAAAGTGATCATCGTTAGGCCGACCAGGGCTTGGATACTGGCGGCTATTCGAGCTACCCTTTCGCTTGAAAACCTGTTTAAAACCACATTATTAACCTGACTTGCGATCACCATTCCCGCCGCGATTAATCCGAATATCCATCCATACTGCCTTTCATTGACCCCATACAACTCCATCATCACAAAGGGTGATCCGGAAAGGTAAGCGTATAAGCCCGAAGCACTGAATGCCCCGGCGGATGCGTAAATATAGAATTGCGGGACTTTACCCACACGCAAAAAATTAGATATAATGGCTCTGGGCCTCAAAGACATGGTGATATCAGCACCCCGTTTTTCAGGAAGGAAAAAGAATACCCCTACTAATACGAGAAATATAAGCAGCGCTAAGGCTATAAAAATAGCATTCCAACCAAAATAATGGGTAACATACCCGCCAAAAGTAGGTGCTAACACCGGGGATACCCCAATGACCAACATCAACATGGAAAAAATTTTGGCTGTCTCTTGAGGTGGAAAATAATCGCGCACAAAAGCACGCGCTGCGACCATGCCCGAGCAGCTGCCTAAGGCCTGCACAAAACGGTAGAAAATAAGACTTTCTACCGACTGGATATAAGCCAATACGATAGAAGCGGCAATATAAATAAACAAGCCTGTCATCAGTGGAATCCGCCGCCCGAATCGATCCAATAAAGGGCCGTAAATCATCTGACCTACCGCTATCCCGACAAAAAAAGAAGTCAATGAAAGCTGTACTTTATCTATTGTAGTATTCAGATCCGAAGCGATGTATTCAAAACCCGGCAAATACATATCTATGGAAAAAGGCCCTATCGCACTTAACAACCCTAATAGAAAGACTATTACTCCTTTGTTTTTTATTTTTTTTGACATCTATTTATATACATCCAATCTGCATAAACTTATTCTTTGAATTACCTAACCTGCTCCCGAAATCACGAATTGACAGGTAATCCGGAACATTATCTCCCATGCTGTTCCACGGTCACGAGGTGTATGGTGAACTGATTTGAAGCGCCGAAGTTTGTGCCAAAGGTACGGCAAAAGACGCTAACTTACATCTCCACACCGCAAAACCGCTCAAACTGGAGAAAGTTTACTTTATAAAATTAAAACTCAATATATTGACAATCAGCCCTCCATTTGAAGTTTATGACAAATTTCACAGGGGCATACCGGTGTTAAGCCGGTAGCACAAACGTAAAAATTAAATTCTCATTCCCTTGTCATAATTTCATTCTCTTCCCCTGGCGGGCATAACGCTTCATATAATAATTCTACCGGATGAAACGCTTTTTTGTGGGTCCCCTCGTATATCTGATGGCGGCAGCTCGTACCGGATGCGGCAATCCGGACATCTTCCGCACTTTTTCGCACTGCAGGAAACAAAACCAACTCGCCTATTTTCATCGATACTTCATAATGTTCTCTTTCAAAACCAAAAGAGCCTGCCATACCACAACAGCCCGAAGGAATGACTTCCACCTCGTAGTTTTGTGGAAAACGCAGAATATATTCTGAAGCATGACTTACATGCAAAGCTTTCTGATGACAATGGTTTTGCAGCTTTATCTTGCATTTCTTTTGCGTAAAGGAGCTTTTAGAAATATTTCCTTTACGCATTTCCCGCATCAAAAACTCTTCTATTGTCCAGGCATATTGCCCTATATTTTCGGCCTCTTTTATCCATTTTTCAGAGACGAGATCCAGATATTCATCCCGAAAGCTCAATATAGCAGAAGGTTCTACACCGACCAAAGGTACTTCTTTCTTGATTAAGGAAGTAAATATTTCCATATTCTTATCCGCTATTTTTTTAGCTTGTCTCAATAAGCCTTTCGACATTAAGGCCCTACCGCTGCTTTTATGTTCTATGAATTGCGGATGATATCCCAACGCTTCCAGTAGCAAAATAGCTTTTTGGCCTATCTTTTTATCTTGATAATTGGTAAACTCATCGCAAAAAAAATATACACTCCCTCTTTTTTTCTGCTGAAGTGTAGGTTTTTTTCTTTTTGTAAACCAATGGTATAAACTTCCGTCATGGAGTTTCGGCAGTTCCCGGTATTCAGAAAAATGAAGCATTTTTTTAATAAGCCGGCTTGTCCATCGCGTTGAAACTATACGGTTATATAAGCCGGGCATGAGCATAGCCACGCGCATAATTTGATGAAGATTTCCAATCATTCTTGTGCGTAAGGGCACTCCATGGGCGTCATAATACCCTTGCATAAAATCGGCTTTGAGTTTCGCCATATCTACACTGGAAGGGCATTCCGATTTACACCCTTTACAGCTCAGGCACAAGTCCAGCACTTCTTTTACTTCCGGATGATCAAAAGGGTTGTTCTTATCTGAATGGGCGATAAACTCTCTAAGAGCATTCGCGCGGGCCCGGGTAGTATCCTTCTCATTTTTCGTTGCCATATAAGACGGGCACATCGTTCCGCCTGCCAAATGTGTTTTTCGACAGTCTCCCGAGCCATTGCACTGTTCTACATGCTGCATAAAATTCTGCCCGGCGTAGCGGTAAACACTTTTTATTTCTTTTCGTTTCCGGTACGCATCATAGCGTAAATGCGTATCCATAGCTGGTGCATCTACGATTTTACCGGGATTAAATATCCCCTTTGGATCCCATGTTTGCTTGATCTCTTTTAGAAGGTGATAATTCTCCTCTCCTATCATGATAGGGATAAATTCTCCACGCAAGCGCCCGTCACCATGCTCACCGCTCAGCGACCCTTTGTATTTTTTGACCAGATACGCTATCTCAAGTGCAATCTGCCGAAACATCTCCTTTCCTTCCCGCTTCTTTAGGTTTAAAATAGGGCGTAAGTGTAATTCTCCCACAGAGGCATGGGCATAATGCACGGCATATAATCCGTATTTATCCAATACCTTATTAAATTCTTCAATGTATGCGGGCAGATCGTAAATATCTACCGCGGTATCTTCAATGACCGAAACTGGCTTTTCATCCCCCGGCATATTACTCAGCAAACCTAGCCCCGCTTTGCGCAAACTCCATACCCGTTGCTTATCTTTACCGGATACCCGTGGAAAATAATAGCCCACCCCTTCTTTACGCATATCTTTTTCTATAGCCTCCGCTTTTCTGCCAATTTCCCCCTCTGTACGCCCATCGCATTCAATAATTAAAACGGCCTGGGGATTCCCTTTTATGAAAAAACGATTTTCTATCTGGGTAAGGTTGTTTTTTGTACACTCCAGGATATAATGATCCATTAATTC
>Ga0079226_10002785_pt1 | contig 13460 bp, 24 predicted proteins | sample Poulit2014_FD_76345 | JGI IMG/M metagenome (GOLD analysis project Ga0079226, IMG submission 76345) | Agricultural soil microbial communities from Georgia to study Nitrogen management - Poultry litter 2014 | ecosystem: Environmental > Terrestrial > Soil > Agricultural land | place: USA: Georgia... | reverse complement strand
CGGACCGGTCCGAAAATCTACCCCTCTAGATGCTTGCGCCTTGGAAATCTTATCGGTCTCTTGCATGAGAGTCGGGATGAACCGAAGCGAAATCGACATCATCAAAGCAAGCTCATGCACAGGAAATTTTATTTTTTTCAGCGGATGAAGCAGACTCTCGATTGCATCTGTAATTTCAATCGGCGTCGTCGTCAATGTGAGCAAGGACGTCATTAAAATCAACAGAAAAAAGCGTAACGATATGACTAATCCTTGCATAATGCCGCCCAAATGAAATTTCACAAAAAATAATTCAAAAACGACCGGCCCTTCTCTTGTAAAAAATAAATGCAATAAAAACGTGAATATAATCAAAAACCAGACCGGAGTCAATCCTTTTAAAATGAAACGAAACGGGATATGCGTCGAAAAGACCGTTACGAATACAAAGACTGTAAGCAATCCGTAGCTTAACGCATTATTTGCAAAAAACACTACAATTACGTAAAAGAATATAATAATCAATTTTGTCCGAGGGTCCAGTTTATGGATTAGCGACTCTCCTGGGACAAATTGTCCGATAATCATTGAATTGCCCATATAAAGTGAACTCCTTATAACGTTTGCTTAATCGCCGCTGCGATGTCTGGTGGAGATTTTTTTGTCAATGGGATTTGAGAATTGAATTTCTTATTGTATTTTTTCAAAAACTGAATGGACTCCGGAACTTGGAGATGGACCTTTTCCAATTCGTCTTCTTTCATGAATACATCTTCCGGTCGGCCCTCCATATATTTTTCGCCCTTATTCAATATAATCAAATAATCTGCATATGCTAACGCATCTTCCATACTATGCGTCACGAGGACAGTCGTCGCTTTCTGTTCCTGATGCAATGCATAAAACATATCCATGATTTCTTTCTGTCCTTTTGGATCGAGACCCGCGGTCGGTTCATCCAGAACATATATATCCGGTTTCGTCGCCAGGACCCCTGCGATAGCGACTCTTCGCATCTGTCCCCCGCTAAGCTCAAAAGGAGATCTGGACAAAAATTCCTCCGACAAGCCGACTTTCGGCAATATTTCTGCAATTCTCTCCTTGATTGCTTCTTGCGACACTCCAAAATTTTGCGGTCCGAAAGCGATATCTTTTTCTACGGTTTCTTCAAAAAGCTGATGTTCCGGATACTGAAAGACGACACCGACTTTGCTGCGCAGCACTTTCATTTCTGTCGGTTTATTATGCTGAGATAACGCATAATCTCCAATCGCAACTTCACCTTCTGTAGGGATCAAAAGGCCATTCAAATGCTGAATCATCGTCGATTTGCCGGAACCGGTATGACCGATAACAGCGACGAATGACCCTGTAGGAATGTGAAACGAAACATTTTTTAATGCCATGTGAGCAAAAGGGGTATCAGGCTGGTACGTATAGCTTACGTTCTTGAATGTAATATCCATAGTTCCTCCAACATTTCATCGGCTGTCAACGGGTCTTTTTTTAGATTGATTCCTGTCATTTTCAATTCATGCGACAGTTCCGAAATAAAAGGGATGTCCAAGCCGATCTCTTGCAATTCCTTGCCGTGATTCAATATGTTCCGAGGAGTTGCAATCTCCCAAATCTTCCCTTGATTCAATACGATGACACGTTCCGACTTGATCACTTCGTTAAGATCATGTGTAATCGTAATAAGCGTCACGTTCTTTTGCTTTTGCAATTGTGTGATTGTTTCCATGATTTCCGTTCTTCCTTGGGGGTCTAACATGACTGTCGCTTCATCCAATATGAGGACTTTTGGCGAAATTGCGATAACGCCGGCAATCGCAACTCGTTGCTTTTGCCCTCCGGACAGACGGTGCGGCTCTGTCAATAGATACTCTGTCATTTGAACCGCTTTTAAAGAAGTTTCTATGCGTTGTTTCATCTCTTCTCTAGGTACGCCTTTATTCTCCATTCCGAAGGCGACATCGTCCTGTACAGTCGCTCCGACGAATTGGTTATCAGGATTTTGAAAAACCATGCCGACGTCTTTGCGAATGTCCCAAACCGACTCTTCCGCCAGCTTTTTTCCGTTGATCCATATTTCGCCCTCTTGCGGAAATAGCAATCCGTTCATCAATTTTGCGATGGTCGATTTCCCTGACCCGTTATGGCCGATAATTGCAATCGCTTCATTTTCATGTATCGTAAAACTGCAGTTTTGCAGTATCCAAGGCGCATTTTCCCCGTAGCGAAAAGAGACATTGTCAAATTCAATTATTGGCTCCATATCGCTCTCTCCTCTCGCATTCCTTGTTTCAATTATACATGATTTCATGCTTGTTTACTCGCAAAACAGTTGCAGAATGCTAGTTTGTTTATATGTTTCCGCCCTAGAAATAAGGGACTGTTCATAAGCAGAATGGTCCCTGTTCATTCAGCCTTTCAGAAACAAAAAAGGGCCTGGTCAATCTCCAGCAAAGAGATATTGGCCTGCCCTTCAATCCAAGTTCATTCACGTTCTTATTATTTGCTAAAGCGCTAGCGAACTTTTTTTAGTTTATTGCTAGACTAGCTCGATAATTGCCATGTTCGCACCGTCGCCACGGCGAGGACCAAGTTTCAGTACACGTGTATACCCACCTTGTCTATCCTCATAGCGCTCAGCAATTTCACCAAAAAGCTTTTGGAGGACCTGTTCGTCTTCTTCCGACTTTTTGCTGTATAGAAAGGATGCCGCTTGTCTGCGTGCATGCAGATCTCCGCGTTTTCCTAACGTAATCATTTTCTCGACGGACGATTTAAGTTCTTTTGCTTTTGCTTCCGTCGTTTCTACTCGTTCATGCAAAATTACATCTGCTGTCAAATTTCGCAAAAGCGATAAACGAGTTTCTGTTGCACGACCTAACTTTCTTGCCATGAGTATCCCTCCTTTTCACTCCATGAACGATTCTTATCGAATTAATCGTCACTGCGCAAGCTTAATTCGAGTTCTGCTAATTTATTCTTCACTTCATCCAGCGATTTTCGACCTAAATTGCGCACTTTCATCATATCTTCTTCTGTTTTCGTCGTCAGTTCTTGCACCGTATTGATGCCCGCCCGCTTTAAACAGTTATAAGACCTAACAGATAGGTCTAATTCTTCGATCGTCATTTCTAGCACTTTTTCTTTTTGGTCTTCTTCTTTTTCGACCATAATCTCAGCTTTTTGAGCATCATCTGTAAGCCCTACGAATATGTTAAGATGTTCGGTGAATACTTTCGCCCCTAAAGAAACCGCCTCTTCAGGCCGGATGCTTCCATCTGTCCAAACATCAAAAGTCAACTTGTCGTAGTTGGCGCTTTGACCAATGCGCGTATTTTCGACTTGATAAGACACGCGTGATACTGGTGTAAAAATAGAATCGATCGGAATGACTCCAATTGGCTGATTATCTTGCTTGTTTTCCTCAGCCGTCCGATAACCGCGTCCACGTTCTGCTGTTATTTTCATATACAGTTTTCCGCTGCTATTCAACGTAGCGATATGCAAGTCTGGATTCAAAATTTCAACATCGCTGTCATATGTCAAATCAGCAGCTGTGACTGCGCCTTCTCCTTGTGCATCGATTTCTAGTGTTTTTACATCATCGGAATAGATTTTGAGAGCTAGTTTCTTCAAGTTCAATATAATAGTTGTCACATCTTCTGCCACTCCATCAATCGTAGAGAATTCATGGAGCGCACCATCAATCTGAACGGATGTAACAGCGGCACCTGGAAGTGAGGACAAAAGGATACGGCGTAATGAGTTGCCTAGCGTTGTGCCATATCCTCTCTCAAGCGGCTCAACTACAAATTTGCCAAATGTAGCATCATCACTTACTTCAACCGTTTCGATATTAGGTTTTTCAATCTCAATCATTCCATCAAGCCCTCCTTAAAAACTAACGTCCGTTTCCGCATTATGCAGATTCCATCAATTAATACCCTTGTCTCTAGTCTTCCTGTATATAAAGGCATTCACTTTCAACAAAGCGTTCAATGTCAACAATATGGCAATCCCTTTATTGCCAGCATATGCATTGTTCCATATAAACATTTATTACCATTATAGACAGAGCGACAAATTCTAAACGGTATAATTACACACGACGTCGTTTTGGCGGGCGACATCCGTTATGCGGAACTGGAGTGACATCACGAATTGCAGTGATTTCCAATCCTGCTGCTTGCAAAGAACGGATTGCTGCTTCACGACCTGCACCAGGACCTTTAACTGAGACTTCCAAGTTTTTCATGCTTGTTTCAAGGGCTGACTTTGCAGCAGTTTCAGCTGCCATTTGGGCTGCGAACGGTGTCGACTTTCGGGAGCCTTTAAATCCGAGCGCCCCTGCTGAACTCCAACCGATCACATTGCCTTGCAAATCTGTAATCGTCACAATCGTATTGTTGAAAGTGGAATGGATATGTGCAACTCCTGTTTCAACTGTCTTTCTAACGCGGCGTTTGCGCGGTGCATTTGTTTTACGAGCCATGTTGATTCATAACCTCCTTTTAGTTTATTCTTTTTTCCCTGCGACTGCTTGACGTGGACCTTTGCGCGTGCGGGAGTTATTTTTCGTTTTTTGACCACGCACCGGCAATCCTCTGCGATGTCTGACTCCTCGATATGAGCCAATCTCTGTCAAACGTTTGATGTTCAACGAGACTTCGCGTCGCAAATCCCCTTCAATTGTGTAATTGTTCACAGCTTGACGGATTTTACCTAATTCTTCTTCTGTCAAATCACGAACACGTGTATCTTCTGAAACGCCTGCTTCTTCCAATACTTTTTGTGCGCTTGTTTTGCCGATTCCATAGATAGACGTAAGCGCGATAACGATTCGCTTATCTCTTGGAATATCAATTCCTGCTATACGTGCCATACGTTAATTCACCTCCAAAGGATTATCCTTGTTTTTGCTTATGCTTAGGGTTTTCACAGATTACCATTACTTTCCCTTTTCGTTTAATGATTTTGCATTTTTCACAAATTGGTTTTACTGATGCTCTAACTTTCATCATTTTACCTCCTTCGATATCGGAGCTTGCTTGCTATTTGTAACGATACGTGATTCGGCCTTTCGTTAAATCGTAAGGTGATAACTCTACCGTCACTTTATCTCCCGGCAAGATGCGGATGAAATGCATACGAATCTTTCCCGACACGTGCGCCAAAATCGTATGGCCATTTTCTAGCTCCACATGAAACATTGCGTTCGGCAATGTTTCCGTTACGACACCTTCCACTTCGATTACATCGTCTTTAGACATCGTGTACGTCTCCCTTCTCAAAATCAGTCACAACTTCCTCGGCATATTTCGCGATAGCAAATCGTAACTTCCCGTTGGAGACGCGATTAGTCTCCAAAAGACTTTTTCTAATCTCACTCGAGATACAGGCTGTTCCTTCGATATGATTGACATTCTTTTTCTTCGGCCGGTCATATTTACGTTTTTCGCCATCTGCTAGCAATACAAAACGATCGTCTATAATCTCGATTATCACCGCAAATTGATTTTGTTCTCTCCCCTTCGTCACTCGAACAATTTGACCTACTTGCGGAACTGAAAGGTCTTCAGTCAACAACGATCACCTTCATTTACATGATAATCAAATAACATTTATTATAGTCATTTGGTTATTTTAGCTTGAATTTCTTCGAACACGTTATCTATCGCTTGATCTCCGTCAACCGTAACGAGAATGCCGCGTTCTTCGTAGAAGTCAAGAAGCGGCTTTGTCTGCTCCATATTGACAGCTAAGCGTTTTTGCACCGTCTCTATTGTATCATCTTCCCGTTGGATGAGCTCTGTGCCATCCTTGTCGCAGATTCCGGACTTCTCTGGCGGGTTGTATACAACATGGTACGTCGCGCTGCATGTCGGGCAAACTCTCCGTCCTGTCAGCCGTTCCAATAACTTTTCTTCTGGCACATCTACATGGATGACATAATCTATCTTTTGGTTTAATCGTGTTGTGATTTCTTCGAGTGCTTTAGCTTGAGGAATCGTTCTAGGGAATCCGTCAAGCAAAAATCCTTTCTTGGCGTCTTCTTTGCTCAAGCTCTCTTCGACGATTCCGTTTGTGACCTCATCAGGAACAAGTGCGCCTTCATCTAAAAAACCTTTTGCCTTTTTGCCTAATTCAGTGCCTTCCTTGATTGCTTGCCGGAACATATCGCCCGTTGAGATATGCGGAATATCGAAGTTTTCATTGATTAATTCCGCTTGCGTTCCTTTTCCAGCACCAGGCAATCCCATTAAGATTAATTGCAATGTGCTTTCTCCTCACTCTCTTAGTTTAACACTGGTCTATGACCTGATAAAACCTTTGTAATGTCGCTTCACCAACTGGCTTTCCAATTGTTTCATCGTTTGCAGTGCTACGCCGACGACAATTAGAAGACTCGTTCCGCCAATTTGAACTGCTGTAGGGAGATTAGCGAGTCCGCCTAGCAATATCGGAAGGACGGAAACAGCAGCCAAAAAGATAGATCCGACAAAAGTCAAACGGTACATGACACGTGTTAAATAAGTTTCTGTATTTCTTCCTGGGCGAATTCCAGGAATGTAACCGCCCTGCTTCTGTAGATTTTCGGACATTTGTTCCGGATTCACTTGAACAAATGTATAAAAATATGTGAAAGCTATAATTAAAATGACATAAAGCACCATTCCAACCGGTTGTGTGTAATCAAATATCATTTCAATTACAGAGGCAGCTTTGCTTCCTTCAAAAAAGCTTGCCACTGTCCTAGGCGCTACAATAAAAGCAATTGCGAAAATGACTGGAATCACACCTGCTGCGTTCACTTTAAGCGGCAAATGCGTCGAGTGTCCGCCTACTGGAGAACGATTCACTAATTTTTTAGCATACTGGATCGGTATTTTCCGTTCCGCTTGCTGAATATAGATGACACCGACAGTGACTGCCAAAATGACTAAGACAATTAAAGCCACAATCACAATATTGATAAAAAGATCTGCTCCAGGATTTACGAAATACTGGCTATATAACTGATTCACTCCATTTGGCACAGCAGCTACAATTCCAGCAAAAATGATGATGGAAATTCCATTTCCGACGCCATTTGCTGTAATTTGTTCGCCTAGCCACATCAAAAATGCAGTTCCACTTGTCAAAACGATAGCAATAACAAATATTTTTACAAAGCTCGGGTCCTCAATCAACAGCCCTCCGGCCATCGCATTAAATCCGATCGACATCGCAATTGCTTGAACAAATGCAAGGCCAATCGTTCCGTAGCGGGTCACTTGAGCAATTTTTTTACGCCCCATCTCACCTTGCTTCTTCCATTCTGTAAACTTTGGAACGACATCCATTTGCAATAGCTGCATGATGATGGATGCAGTGATATAAGGCATAATTCCCATCGCTAAGATGGAAAAGTTCTGCAACGCTCCCCCGCCGAATGTATTCAAAAACCCAAACACATTTTGCTGGTTCATGAAATCAATTGCATCTTTATTCGTAAATGGAACAGGAATGAATGTACCTATGCGGAATATGACGAGCATCAATAATGTAAAGACAATCTTCTTTCTGATATCAGCGATACGCATGAAATTAGAGATTGTGCGAAACATTAAATCACCTCGGTGTTTCCGCCTGCCGCCTCAATAGCTTCCTTTGCTGCAGCTGAAAATTTATGAGCCTTCACGTTCAACTTTTTGTCTAAAGTGCCTTTGCCTAGCACTTTTACACCAGACTTCACTTTGCCAATCACGCCATTTTCAATCAATAATTCAGGTGTGACTTCAGTGTCTTCGTCAAAACGGTTTAAGGCGTCTAAATTTACAATTGCATATTCTTTTTTGTTGACGTTTGTAAATCCGCGTTTAGGCAGTCGCTGGAACAGAGGTGTTTGGCCTCCTTCAAATCCTGGACGTGTGCCGCCGCCAGAACGGGCTTTTTGCCCTTTATGGCCTTTACCGGATGTTTTTCCGTGTCCTGATGCCATTCCGCGGCCGACACGTTTACGGTACGTACGACTTCCTTCGCTAGATTTCAACTCATGAAGTTTCATTTTCGCGCCTCCTTTTTTCTAAAAGTTATTTTACAGTTCCTTTACGGCTACTAAATGGGATACTTTGTCGATCATTCCTCGAACAGTTGGTGTATCATTCTTGACGACGGTATCGTTAATTTTTTTAAGCCCTAGCGTCCGAACTGTCTTCACTTGGTTTTCTTTTCTACCGATTACACTACGTTTGAGGGTGATTTCTAATTGTTTAGACATTTGACAGGTCCCTCCTTATCCTAATAACTCTTCGACAGATTTCCCGCGCAATTTCGCAACATCTTCAGCAGTTTTCAAATTCTCCAAGCCATTGATGGTTGCGCGAATCATGTTGATTGGGTTGTTTGAACCTAGCGACTTCGTCAAAATATCGCCAACGCCAGCCAATTCCAATACCGCACGGACAGGTCCTCCTGAGATAACTCCCGTACCTTCGGCAGCTGGTTTCATCAGTACATTGCCCGATCCGAATTGCCCATTTATCTCGTGGGGGATAGTCGTTCCGACAATAGGCACTTTAATCAAGTTCTTTTTTGCGTCATCGATCGCTTTCTTGATTGCTTCCGGGACTTCAAGTGCTTTCCCTTGGCCGAATCCGACATGTCCGTTTTTATCGCCCACTACGACGATAGCCGCAAAGCGAAAACGGCGCCCACCCTTAACTACTTTTGCTACACGGTTCACAGTAACTACACGTTCTTCCAAATCCATTTTGCTAGTATCAATGTTCACGTTATTATTCAACGTAACGATTCCCTCCTTTTTTATTAAAATTCCAAGCCGGCTTCTCTCGCTGCATCAGCGAGTGCTTTTACACGTCCATGATAAATATAGCCGCCACGGTCAAATACTACTGCTTTATATCCTTTTTCAATCGCGCGCTCTGCTACAAGCTTTCCCACTTGTTCCGCTGCTGCGACATTGCTTGAAGAATCAAGATTCAAATCTTTTTCATTTGTGTTTGCACTAACTAATGTCACGCCTCGTTCGTCGTCAATCAGTTGCGCGTAAATATTTTTATTGGAGCGATACACGTTCAGTCGCGGACGGCTGTTTGTTCCGCTAATTTTCTTGCGCACTCGTCCGTGAATTCTCTTCCGAACGTGATTTTTGCTAGGTTTTGTAATCATTCGATAGCCCTCCTTTCAGGTCAAGCGCTTTTACTTAGCAGTTTTACCTTCTTTGCGACGTACATATTCGCCTTTGTAACGAATGCCTTTTCCTTTATAAGGTTCAGGCATGCGGATTGCTCTAATGTTGGCAGCTACAGCGCCCACACGCTCTTTGTCGATTCCTTTTACGATGATTTCCGTATTCTTAGGAACATCGAATTCGATATTTTCCTCTTGTTCGATTTCAACTGGATGTGAGTAGCCTGCGCTTACGACTAGTTTGTTTCCTTGCTTCTGTGCACGATATCCAACTCCGATGATTTCCAATTCTTTTTGGAATCCTTTGGAGACACCTTCAATCATATTGAAAATCAAGCTGCGGATTGTTCCATGCAATGCTCGGGTATCCTTGTCGTTATCTTGCCTTTCGATTGTGATGACTTTATCATCTATGTCAATGTTCATCTTGTCGCCTTTAAGGGTTCTCGTCAACTCGCCTTTAGGGCCTTTTACATGAACAGTGTCATTTTCGATTTTCACTTCAACGCCTTCAGGGATTTCAATTGAGTTTAAGCCAATTCGTGACATTCACTCCACCTCCTAATTAACCGTGATTTTACCAAATGTATGCTAATACTTCTCCGCCGACTGCTTGAGCGCGAGCTTCTTTATCTGAAAGCACGCCCTTAGATGTAGATACGACCGCTGTGCCTAATCCGTTCAGCACTTTTGGAACTTCATCAGCTTTAGCATACACTCTAAGGCCTGGTTTGCTGATTCTTTTCAAACCAGTAATGACACGCTCATTATTGGCGCCATACTTTAAAAAGATTCGAAGTATACCTTGTTTATTGTCCTGAATCACTTCATAGTCACGTACGTAACCTTCTCGTTTCAAAATATCAGCTATTTCAGCTTTCAATTTAGATGACGGAATATCTAATTTTTCGTGACGAACTACATTTGCGTTGCGGATACGAGCTAGCATATCTGCGATTGGATCTGTCATAACCATGATCTTTACCTCCTTCCCGAATTTACGATACCAGCTTGCTTTTTTGACACCAGGGATTTGACCCTTATGGGCAAGTTCGCGGAAACAAATTCGGCATAATTTAAATTTGCGTATTACTGAATGTGGGCGGCCACAACGTTCACAACGTGTATATTCACGAACTTTAAACTTTTGCGGACGTTTTTGTTTCGCTATCATTGATTTTTTAGCCACTAATTTTCCTCCTTGCATTGAATTACTTACTTTTGAAATGGCATGCCTAATTGCGATAGAAGTTCATGAGCTTCTTCGTCTGTATCCGAAGTAGTCACAATGACGATGTCCATTCCACGCACTTTGTTCACTTTATCATAATCAATTTCAGGAAAAATAAGCTGTTCTTTCACGCCTAACGTATAGTTTCCTCTTCCGTCGAACGCTTTGTTGGAAACGCCACGGAAATCACGGACTCTAGGAAGCGCAACGCGAATGAGTTTTTGCAAAAACTCATACATTCTCTCTCCGCGCAATGTCACTTTTGCTCCAATCGGCATTCCTTCTCTCAAACGGAATCCTGCGATAGATTTTTTCGCACGCGTGACAACTGGTTTTTGTCCCGCAATCAGTGTGAGCTCCTCGATTGCATTATCCAGTAGTTTGGAGTTCTGCACCGCGTCGCCTACACCCATGTTGATAATCACTTTTTCAACTTTAGGCACTTGCATAACAGATTTATAATTGAATTTTTCCATCATCGATGGCACGATTTTTTCTTGGTAGATTTGTTTTAATTCGTTCATTTGTCACCCTCCTTCCGCTCTACTTATCTAAAGGTTCACCTGATTTTTTAGCGATTCGGATTTTCTTTCCATCCTTTATTTCATATCCAACTCGTGTAGGTTCCCCAGATTTAGGGTCAATCGGCAACACATTTGAAACATGAATTGGAGCTTCCTGGTTCAAAATACCGCCTTGCGGATTGTCTTGGGAAGGTTGTGCATGAATTTTCACCATGTTGATCCCTTCGACAAGCACACGCTGCTTCTTCGGATATGCTTCTAAAACAGTTCCTTGTTTTCCACGGTCCTTACCTGAAAGAACTTTTACTTTATCTCCTTTTTTCACATGCATCGTAAACGCACCTCCTGTTACGCACTAATTTGAAACGACGTACAATGACTTTCATGATTACAATACTTCTGGAGCTAGAGATACGATTTTCATGAATTGAGCATCACGAAGCTCACGTGCTACCGGACCAAAAATACGCGTTCCTCTTGGACTCTTATCTTCACGGATGATAACTGCTGCGTTTTCGTCAAAGCGAATGTAAGAACCGTCTTTGCGGCGTGCTCCTGTTTTAGAACGGACAATCACTGCACGCACCACTTCGCCTTTTTTGACAACGCCTCCGGGTGTTGCTTGTTTTACTGTGCAAACAACGACATCGCCGATATTGGCAGTCTTCTTGCCTGTGCCGCCAAGAACTTTGATTGTCGTGACTTCACGAGCGCCAGAGTTGTCAGCAATCTTCAAACGACTTTCCTGTTGAATCATAAAAGTAAACCTCCTCTCAAGTCTCAAATTTAATTAGATGATCACTGCTTCTTCAACGACTTCTACAAGTCGGAAACGTTTTGTTTTCGATAATGGGCGAGTTTCCATAATGCGTACGATATCGCCATTTTTTGCAACGTTATTTTCGTCATGAGTTTTGAATTTCTTTGAATATTTGACACGTTTTCCGTATAGCGGATGGACTTTGTACGTCTCAACTAAAACGCTAATCGTCTTATCCATTTTGTCGGAAACAACACGGCCTGTGTAAACTTTGCGGTTATTGCGTTCACTCATACTAGTTTTGGCCTCCTCTCAATGTCTAGTTATTGACGCTTAGTTCGCGTTCACGCGCAACTGTCTTTAAACGAGCGATCGTTCTTTTAACTTCCTTGATTCGAGCTGTATTTTCTAACTGACCAGTAGCTAACTGGAAACGCAAATTAAAAAGTTCTTCCTTCATCGTTTTGACATTTTGTTCAATTTCGGCAGTGGTAAGTTCTCTAATTTCTTTAGCCTTCATTGATTTCACCACCAATTTCTTCACGTTTAACAAACTTGGTCTTGATCGGTAGTTTGTGAGCTGCAAGACGTAGTGCTTCACGTGCAACTTCTTCTTCTACACCTGCAATTTCAAACAAAATCTTTCCTGGTTTGACTACTGCAACCCAACCTTCTAAAGCGCCTTTACCGGAACCCATTCGTACTTCTAGGGGCTTTGCAGTATATGGCTTATCAGGAAAAATTTTAATCCATACTTTTCCGCCACGTTTCATGAAACGAGTCATCGCGATACGAGCAGCTTCGATTTGACGGGCTGTAATCCAAGCAGCTTCCGTTGCTTGCAAACCGTAATCGCCAAATGTCACTTCCACGCCGCCTTTCGCTTTACCTTTCATACGTCCTCGGTGTTGTCTACGATATTTCACACGTTTTGGCATTAACATAATTTTTGCCCCCTTCCTTATTTTTTCGGTTTCTCCGGAAGGACTTCGCCACGATAGATCCACACTTTGACACCAAGTTTTCCGTACGTAGTGTCTGCTTCCACGTTCCCGTAATCAATATCAGCACGTAAAGTGTGAAGTGGCACAGTTCCTTCGCTATAGTGTTCTGATCTTGCAATATCTGCTCCGCCCAGACGGCCGGATACTTGCGTTTTGATTCCTAAAGCTCCCGCACGCATTGTACGTTGGATAGCTTGCTTTTGCGCACGTCGGAATGAAATTCGGCTTTCTAATTGACGAGCGATATTTTCAGCGACTAACTTCGCATCCAAATCGACTTTTTTAACCTCGACAATATTAATGTGAATTCTCTTTCCAGTAAGCTTCGTCAAGTTTTTACGCAATTTTTCAACTTCTGACCCACCTTTACCGATAACCATTCCCGGCTTTCCTGTATGGATCGTAATATTGACTCGATTTGCAGCTCTTTCAATTTCAACCGTTGAAACCGCAGATTGTTTCAAGCGGTCTTCCAAATACTCTCTTATTCTAATATCTTCATGAAGCAAGTCGGCATATTCTTTATCCGCATACCATTTTGATTCCCAATCTTTAATAATGCCTACACGAAGACCAATTGGATTTATCTTTTGACCCACAGACTATCCCTCCTTCTTTTCTGTTACGACTACAGTGATATGACTTGTGCGTTTGTCGATTTTGCTTGCGCGGCCTTGTGCGCGAGGTCTGAATCTTTTAAGCGTGATTCCCTCATCGACATACGCTTCTGAAACGACTAAATTGTCAGGGTCCAT
>Ga0079226_10002784_pt1 | contig 13464 bp, 10 predicted proteins | sample Poulit2014_FD_76345 | JGI IMG/M metagenome (GOLD analysis project Ga0079226, IMG submission 76345) | Agricultural soil microbial communities from Georgia to study Nitrogen management - Poultry litter 2014 | ecosystem: Environmental > Terrestrial > Soil > Agricultural land | place: USA: Georgia... | reverse complement strand
TGACTTCGCCCGCCTGACGCTGGTCGGCATCATCGATGTCGACGGCGGCCTGTTTTCGGTGGATTTCCGCGCGCCCGAGCACATGGCCCAGCTCATTACCCAGGTTGCGGGACGGGCCGGACGCGGCGCCATCGCCGGCGAAGTCCTGCTGCAGACGCATCATCCCGAACATCCGCAACTGGCACAGCTGCTGCAGACGGGCTATCCCGGCTTTGCCGCCGCGGCGCTGGATGAACGCCGCGCCGCGGCCCTGCCGCCGTTCGGCCATCTGGCCCTGCTGCGGGCCGAGGCTGGCGATTTGCAGACGGCACTGAAGTTTCTGCAGGCGGTGCACGACCGCGTGCCGGCTACCGCCGGCGCCGAATACTGGGGGCCGGTGCCCGCGCCCATGACCCGCCGCGCCGGGCGCTTCCGGGCGCAGTTGTTGCTGCACAGCACAACCCGCAAAGTGCTGCATCCGCTGCTGGATCGCTGGCAGGCGGCCCTGGCGCAACTGCCGCAGAGCCGGCGCGTGCGCTGGTCGATCGACGTGGATCCGCAAACCCTGTTTTGAATCAGGCGCCCGTGTGCTGCAGCAAATTGCATCTAAATTTTTCAAACCCGCGGCCCAACGCGTTAAGATAGACCGCTTTACTTGCCTGCATCCAAGCAACAAACGACCGTGAAACGCGCACTCCAGCAACTCCTGACCCAGGCCGTGGCAACGGCTCTGCCCGACATCGAGCTGGCGCAGACGCCGCATGTCGAGCGCACCCGCAACAGCGCGCACGGCGATTTCGCCAGCAACATTGCCATGACCCTCGGCAAGCAGGCACGGCGCGCGCCGCGGGAAATCGCGCAGCAGCTGATCGATGCCATGCCGGCCGATGCGCGCATCGAGCGGGTCGAGATTGCCGGGCCCGGCTTCATCAATTTTTTCCTCAGCGGCGCGGCCTTTCGTGCCGCCATCGACCGGATTCTGGACTCTGGCGACGGCTACGGCCGCAGCGACATCGGCGCTGGCAAGCGCGTGCTGGTGGAATTCGTCTCCGCCAATCCAACCGGGCCGCTGCACGTCGGCCATGGCCGCGGCGCGGCTTACGGCGACTGCGTGGCGCGCCTGCTGGAGGCGACCGGGCACACCGTGACGCGCGAATACTACGTCAACGACGCCGGCCGGCAAATGGACATCCTGGCGCTGTCGCTGTACTTGCGCTACCTGGAGACGGGCGGCCATGACCTCGCCTATCCGCAGGCGGCCTATCATGGCGACTACGTCAAGACCGCCGCCCAGCGCCTGCGCGCCACCCATGACGAACAATACGAGCAGCCGCTGGCCGGTTTGTTCGACGATCTGCCGGCGGATGGCGATCAGGGCGGCGATGCGGATGCGCACGTCGATGCCCTGATCGAGCGCGCCCGCGAGTTGCTGGGCGCGGATGCGTTTCAACGGCTGCTGCAATTCATCCTCGATGAGCAGCTCGTCGCCATCGAGGCCGACCTGGCGACATTCGACGTGCACTTCGACCACTGGTTTTCCGAGCGCTCGCTGGTCACCGACCACACGGTCCAGGCCACGCTGCAGCGCCTCGCTGAAGCGGGCTATCTCTATACTCACGAAGGCGCACGCTGGTTTGCCTCCAGTCGCCTGGGCGATGACAAGGATCGCGTGGTGATCCGCGCCAACGGCACGCACACCTATTTCGCCAACGACATCGCCTATCACCTGGACAAGCTGGAGCGCGGCAACGAGCTGCTGGTGGATGTGCTCGGCGCCGATCATCACGGCTATGTGCCGCGCATGCGCGCCGCAGTGGCGGCATTGACCGGCGAGCCGGATCGGCTGGCGGTACAACTGGTGCAATTCGCCATTCTTTATCGCGGCAGCGAGCGCCAGCCCATGTCGACCCGGGCCGGCGAGTACGTGACGCTGCGCGAGCTGTGCACCGAAGTCGGGGTGGACGCGGCGCGCTACTTCTATGTCATGCGCTCCAACGAGCAGCACCTGGATTTCGACCTGGAACTGGCCAAGTCCCGTTCCAACGACAACCCGGTTTATTACATCCAATACGCGCATGCCCGCATCTGCAGCGTCGCCACGCAACTTGCCGAGCGAGGCTGGACCTTCGCGCGCGCAACCGCCGACCTGGCGCAGCTGACGACCGAGCACGAACAGCGCCTGATCACGCTGCTGTCACGCCTGGGCGAAGTGGTTGCCGCCAGCGCCGCGGACTACGCGCCGCATACGCTGGCCCATTACCTGCGTGACGTGGCCGATGCCTTTCACAGCTACTACAATGCGCATGCCTTTCTGGTCGCTGACGAGGCCTTGCGCAACGCCCGGCTGGCGCTGATTTATGCGACCCGGCAGGTCTTGGTCAATGGCCTGTCGCTACTGGGCGTATCCGCCCCCGAGCAGATGTAGCCATGGCACGTGATTATTCCGGCAGCAGGAACCGGCGCAGCAAAACGAGCGCCAACGGCAAGCGCAAACCGGCGCGGCGCTCGGCGCAGCGGCGCAAGACACCGAAAAAAAACGTGCGCAGACAGCCAGCCACGCCGAGCTGGGTCTGGCTGCTGAGCGGCTTGTGCCTGGGCCTGACGGTAGCCGCTTTCGTCTACATCGCCACCCGGCCGACCAGCGAGCCGGGCGCGGGCGCAACCGCCGTGGCCGTGCCGCAGCCGAATGGCGACAGCGCCGACGCACAGGATGCAACGGTGGTGGCCGAGGACGAGCAAGCCAACGAAGAATCGCGCTTCGCCTTCTACGAAATGCTGCCCGATTATGAAGTGGTGATTCCACAAGAAGAATACACCGACCAACCGGCAGCGGCACCGGCGGCACCCGAGCCAGCCGAGACCAAACCCAAACCCACGACGCCATCGGTGGAGCGATCGGGGCGCTACATCATTCAGGCCGGCTCATTCTCGACCCGTGAGGACGCGAATCGGCGCAAGGCGGAACTAACCCTGATGGGTGTCCAGGCAGTGGTCAGCCAGGTGCAGCTCGACTCCGGCAAAACCGTTTACCGCGTGCGCAGCCGCACCATCGACTCCAATAACAGGCTGACTGAAGTGCTCAAGCGCCTGCATGAGCAAGACATCAACACTGTAGTGCTGAGACAAAGCGATTAATGCCGGTGGCGGCGCCTGTCACCGGACCGTGGCTGTTGCCCGTGCAAGTTTCACAGCGCCTGCAGGCGAGCATAGCCGGCCACCAGCCATTTGCTGCCGGCAGCATCGAAATTGACCTGGATGCGAGCGCGCGCACCTTCGCCTTCGAATGCCATGACCACGCCTTCGCCGAATTTCCTGTGGGCCACGCGTTGGCCCAGGCTGAGGCCGTTTGGCCCGCTCTCGGGCAGCGCCCGGGCACCGGCGCGGAACACCGGTTGCTGGATGCCGCTGCGCGGGCGCACTTCACGCAGGTACTCTGCCGGCACCTCGGCCAGAAAGCGTGATGGCGCACACAGGTTATCGCTGCCGTGCAGGCGCCGGATCTCGGCGTGGCTCAGATGCAGGCGCTGCATGGCGCGGGTCATGCCGACGTAGCACAGGCGCCGCTCTTCCGCGAGGCCGTCCTCGCTTTCGATCGCGCGCTGGTGCGGGAACAGGCCCTCTTCCATGCCGACCAGGAACACCAGCGGGAATTCCAATCCCTTGGCCGAGTGCAGGGTCATCAGCTGCACCGAATCATCCCACTCGCCGGCCTGGTTTTCGCCCGCCTCCAGAGAAGCATAGGCCAGAAACTGCACCATCGGCGTCATGCTGTCGTCGTCTTCCGGCACGAAGCCGCGTGCAGCGCTGACCAACTCGTCCAGGTTTTCCTTGCGCGCTTCACCTTTTTCCGACTTGTCCTTGCCGTGGTAAGCCTTGAGCGCCGTGGCTGCGATCACCTTTTCGGTCGCTTCCGGCAGGCTCAGCTCGGCAATCTCGGCAGCCAGCTGCTCGATCAGCTGGAGAAATGCCGATACTGACTTCGCCGCGCGCGCTGCCAGGCCATTTTCTGCCAAGCCGCTGGCCGCCTGCCACAGGCTCATGGCGCCGGCGCGGGCATGCTCGCGGATGCGGCCCAGCGTGGTGGCGCCGATGCCACGCGTCGGCGTGTTGACGATGCGCTCGAAGGCGGCATCATCGGCGCGCGACTGGATCAGGCGCAGATAGGCCATCGCATCCTTGATTTCGGCGCGCTCGAAGAACTTCTGCCCACCGTAGATGCGATAGGCGATATCAGCTGCCAAAAGCCGTTCCTCCAGCACCCGCGATTGGGCGTTGGAGCGATACAGTACGGCCACGTCCGAGCGCGCCCCGCCCTGCTCAAGCCAAGCCTGGATCTGGGTGATGACGTACTGCGCCTCGTCATATTCGTTGTAGGCGGCGTAAACGTCGATCAGCTCGCCTTCAGCGCCCGCAGTCCACAATTCCTTGCCGAGACGCTGTGGGTTGTTGCGGATCAGCGCGTTGGCGGCGCCCAGAATGGTGCCAGTGGAGCGATAGTTTTGCTCCAGGCGCACGGTTTCCACATTGGCAAAATCATTCTCGAAACGCAGGATGTTGTCCGCGCGCGCGCCGCGCCAGGAATAAATCGACTGGTCGTCGTCGCCCACGATGAAGACCTTGCCCGCGCTGCCGGCAAGCAATCGCACCCAAGCATATTGCAGGCCGTTCGTGTCCTGGAACTCGTCCACCAGAATATGCTTGAAGCGACGCCGATAATGGGCCAGCAACTCAGCGTTGTCGCGGCAGGTCTCAAACGCGCGCAGCAGCAGTTCGGCAAAATCAACCAACCCAGCGCGCTCGCGCGCCTGTTCATAAGCCGTATAGACGCGGATCATCTGCGCGCGGGCAAAATCGCCAGTGTCGGCCAGATCGCGCGGGCGCTGCGCCTCCTCCTTGCAGCTGTTGATGAAGCCCTGCAGCTGGCGCGGCGGCCAGCTGGCCTCGTCCAGCTCCAGGCCACGCATGACACGCCGGATCAGGCGGTACTGGTCATCGGCGTCAATGATCTGGAACTGCTGCGGCAGCCCCGCCTCGCGCCAATGCATGCGCAACAGGCGGTGAGCGATGCCGTGGAAGGTGCCCACCCACAGGGCGCGCACCGGCACGCGCAGCATGGGTTCCAGGCGCGCGCGCATTTCGCCGGCGGCCTTGTTGGTGAAGGTCACGGCCAGAATCGAGTGCGGCGATACCCCATCAACCCCGATCAGCCAGGCGATGCGGTGAATCAGCACCCGGGTCTTGCCCGAGCCGGCACCAGCCAGCACCCGCATGTGCTGCGGCGGTGCGCCAACCGCATCGCGCTGCGCCGGATTGAGCGAGTCCAGAATCAGCGATACATCATCCATGCGGGGATTGTACAAGGGCTGCTGCCGTTGCACAGGGCAGCGAACGCACACCCACGCTCAAGTATAGGCAAGCGGGGCCGGAATGCAGTATCCTCTTTCGCAATACATTTAAGTGCTTTTCCTGGTCACAAACACAACCAATGCGCCGTCACTTCGTCTACCACATTACCGCCGCTGGCCTGGTTCTATTGCTTGCCGCCTGCGCCTCATCGCCGCTGGGCCATCGCCAGTTGCAGCTGTTCTCCCAGAGCGAACTGGCGCAAATGGGTGCCGAGAGCTACCGGCAAATCAAGCAGGAAACACCCATCTCGCACAATGCCGCCATCAACAACTATGTCGCTTGCGTGGCGCGGGCATTGACGCGCCAGGTCGGCGGCGACTGGGAGATCACCGTATTCAAATCGGAGCAGATCAACGCCTTCGCGCTGCCTGGGGGCAAGATTGGCGTCTATACGGGCTTGCTGGATGTAGCTCAGGGCCAGAATCAGCTGGCCGCGGTCATCGGCCATGAAATCGGCCACGTACTGGCCGATCACAGCAACGCGCGCCTGTCCGCCCAATTTGCCACATCGGCCGGCCTGCAAATCATTGCCGCCTTGGCTGGCGGTGCCGGCACGGTAAGCCAGCAGGCGGCAATGTCGGCGTTGGGGCTTGGTGCACAGGTCGGCCTGTTGCTGCCTTATAGCCGTGGCCAGGAAAGCGAAGCCGATCTGATCGGGCTGCAAATCATGGCCAGGGCGGGTTTCGACCCACGCGCAGCCATCGACTTATGGCAGAACATGAGCAGAGCCGGAGGCGCAGCGCCGCCAGAGCTGCTGTCGACGCACCCGTCCAACCAAGCGCGCATGCAGTCGCTGCGCAACCACATGGGTGAAGCCATGCGCCTGTATCGCCAGGCACAAAACCACCCGCATTGCGGTTAGAGCCTGCTGCCGTTACGCATGATCCTGCGCTGGCACCAAATTCGCGCAGGCCGCGCAATAGATGCAAGCAAACCCCTATATTCCTCTGCAAAAGTCAGTTAGACTGCGCGCCAAGCAGCGCATGCGCTGCCCGTTGGTCTTGGCTTGGTGTCGTTGGGCAGGTCCGTACGGTTTGCCAATGAATGACACATAGCCAGGTTTTGAAGATCAAAATGAATATTTATGTAGGCAATCTGCCTTGGGCTTGCGGCGATGCCGATCTGCAGGCAGCTTTCGAAGAATTCGGCGAAGTCAGCTCCGCCAAGGTCATTACGGATCGCGAAAGTGGCCGTTCACGCGGCTTTGGTTTTGTCGAAATGCCCGATGATGCAGCCGCCAAGTCTGCAATCGAAGGTCTGAACGAAAAGGACTTCCAGGGTCGCCCGCTGCGCGTCAACGAAGCGCGTCCACGCACTGAGCGGCCGCGCGGCCCTCGCCGTTTCTAGGCAGATTCGACCATATCGACACACACTTGGGCTTGTTGCCGTCTTGTCGGCAACAAGCCCGGTTTCACGGTTCGCGGGCGGTGCTGAACACGGCAGCCGGCAATTGCAGCTCGGTTGCAGGCAAGCGCAGCACACGCAGCGTGACAAAAACAAACAGCATTGGATTGACGCGATAGATTTCCCGCAGAAGCGCGATGTCGCGCTGCCGGATGAAGCCGCGCTGAGCCAGCTGTGACAATCAATGTGCATATTGACCGCTGAGCGGGGATAGCCACTGGCATAGCGAAAATGCGTATACAGGTGCGGCTGCTGCAGTAACGGCAGCAGCGTCTCGTCCAAGGCATCCGTTTCCAGCACACCGGCGAGAGTTACATGCAGTTGCTCTGCATAGGGTCCTTGCAGCATCTGAATGAGCTGGCGACTGGTCTTGCCGCCGTCCCCGGCATGTATGCTCACACTCGCGTGCACACCGGCCTGCAGCGCAGGCAGTAAAGCCTGCGGATCGACTTCTTCGGGCGTATCATCGGCGCTGTTCATTATCCGCCCGACCGGCAGGCGCAGGGCCATTCCATGCGCCACCAGCGCCTGATAGAACCGCTGGCTGCGGCTGTCATGCAAATCGATGGTCTGCTCATAGCGGGTTCCCTTACTTCCGTGATGTCGACCCGCCCCAGTCTTTTCCAAACCAGACATGAGCCTGCCGGGGCAGGCCGCACAATGGTAGGCTATTAGCGCAATGTTTCTGAATTTCCCACTCTACCGATGAGCCCCCGCCTTGGCGACAATGCCCTGTCGTTCATGAGTTTCAACATGCAGGTAGGCATCGGCACCAAACGCTATCGCGAATACATCACCCGCGGCTGGCGCCATCTGCTGCCAAGCCAGCAGGTGCATGACAATCTCGCCCGCATTGCCGAGCTGATCGCCGATTACGATTTCGTCGGCTTGCAGGAGCTTGATGCCGGCAGCCACCGCAGTGGTTACATCAACCAGCTCGAATGGCTGGCGCAGGAAGCCGGATTCGCCTTCTGGCACACCCAAGTCAACCGCGACTTGGGGCAGCTGGCTCAGCACGGGCTGGGTCTGTTGGCGCGGCACAAGCCATTCACGGTCGAAGAACACAAGTTGCCGGGGCGAATTCCGGGGCGCGGCGCACTGATTGCGCGCTTCGGCAACCCGGAACATGCACTGACGGTGGTGGTGACTCATCTCTCGTTGACGGCGCACAGCCGCAACCAGCAGCTCGCGGCCATTTGTGCCTTGGTTGCCGACGACGAGCATGTGGTCATCATGGGCGATACCAATTGCAGCGCCAGACAGCTGGCCACCGACAGTGCGCTCGCCGCCAGCAACCTGCAGGTGTATCAACTAGCACAGCCCACTTTTCCGAGCTGGCGTCCGCGCCGTTGCATCGACCATATTCTGGTGACGCCGGATATTCACGTGCACGAGGCGCATGTGCTCGACGTGCAGCTGTCCGACCATCTGCCGGTGCAAATGCGGGTCAGCCTGACACCGGCCCTGCACGACGCAGTGAGTGCATGCGCGCAGGCGTAATAGCCGGCCGCTGCTGCTTCACATATACGGCGAGAACAGCCAGAAAAAGGAATCCCGCAGCCGCGTCAGGAAGCTTCGCGCTTCGAGATCAGCAAGCGAGCATGCCGTGCTCTCGGCAGCAGCCGCGCGGATATGTTCCGCAAACTGGGCCGCGCTGGCGCGGTCATAGACTTCCACGGCCAATTCGAAATTCAGCCGCAGGCTGCGCGGATCGATATTCGGCGAACCGACCAAGGCATACTCATCATCAACTACAAACAGCTTGGTGTGGGCAAATGGCGGCGGCTGGTAAAACACCTTGACGCCGCGCTTGAGCAGTTCTGCCAAGCCATGGTGTGCCGCCCAGCCGACATAAGGCAGATTGTTGCGCGCCGGCAGGACAATGACTACTTCGATACCCCGCAGCGCCGCCGCCTGCAAAACGCCGACCAGCCGATCCGACGGCAAAAAATATGGCGTCATGATCAGGATACGCGAACGCGCTGCCGCTGCCGCCGTCACCAACATGATGGCCAGGCGCTCGACATCGCGAATCGGGGCGCCGGCAAGACAGCGGCAGGCCACGCCGCCAGGGCCAACATTCTGGCGCGGACTGCTGATCGGAACCTGCTCACCGGTGACAAAGGCCCAGTCGGAGAGGAAAACCGCCTCGATCTGGCGCACGATGGGCCCAGTCAAGCGAAAATGCATGTCCTTGATGCCGCCGCGGCTGGGCAGATGGCGGTCACCGATATTCATGCCGCCGGTAAAGGCCACGGTGCCATCGGTGACCAGAATCTTGCGGTGATTGCGCAAATTCAGCTGCAGCGAAGGCGGCAGCAGCCTAGGCGGCAGAAAGCGCGCGACGTTGACGCCGCGGCTGCGCAGCGCCCATTGCGGGCTGGGCCGATGATAATACGCACCGATGCCATCCAGCAGCACGCGCACGTCCACGCCGCGCTCGATCGCCCTGCCCAGCGCATCGATGAAGCGCTGGCCGACAGTATTGCTCTCGAAAATGTAAGTGCTCAGATAGACGAAGCTTTGCGCGCGCTCAATCGCCTCCAGCATGGGCGGGTAGGCCTGCTCACCATTGCGCAGCGGCCGCAGCGTGTTGCCAAACACCAGCGGCCAGGGTGACAGACGGTCGCCGGCTGCGGCCAGCATGAGCTGCCCGTCGCTGATCCGGCCCCGATAATCGCGCACCTGGGCATGAGCGCCCGGGCGATGGGCATCCAGGCCGTACCGCGACTGCCGATCCAGGCGCTGGGCCGCCATGCGCACCCGGTTGATGCCGAACATGTAATACAGCAACGGCCCGAGCGGCGGAAACAGCAGCGAAACGCCGATCCAGCCAAAGGCTGTGCTCGGCTGCTTCTTGTTGAGCAGGGCATGAACGGCAGCGGCCAGGGCCGTGCCCTCCACCAACACGAGGACAAGCCACAGCCAGCCGTTGCCGGGCAGAACAAGGCTGCTCAAGCGTTCGATGGCACTCATGCGGGGCCACGACCGCCGGCACAATGGCGCCGCCGGCGCACCCTGATCCGGTACCGCCAGGAAGACATTGAATGCGGCTTCATGGCCGAATACTACCTTATGCAGGCACGCTGCCGACTGCCACCTGTCGCCCGCCCATTAGCGCGCAACCGGCGGATCGAATGTGTCCGGGCGCGCGCTGTCCCAGAACTGGCGGTAAGTGCCATGCAGTTCACTGCCGTCGATCAACGCCCCGGGTTGCAAAAAGCGGTACAGCTCGGCATAGGAGCGGATCTCGTTGGACGAGACGCGCGACAATACATGCTGCGGCCCCAGTTGTGATGGGTCAGCAAGGCCCGAAGCAGCAATCATTTCCGCCAATGCCTTGAGTGTGTTGTGATGGAAATTGCGCACGCGCCTACTTTTGTCCTCGACATCCAGATGATGGCTGCGACGCGCATCCTGGGTGGCGACACCACTGGGGCAGCGGCCGGTATGGCATTGGCGCGCCTGGATGCAGCCCAGCGAGAACATGAAGCCGCGACCGGCATTGCACCAGTCCGCGCCCATGGCCATGACCCGGGCCATGTCGAACGCGGATACGACCTTGCCCGCCGCGCCGACGCGGACATGCTGGCGCAGGTTGGTGCCGACCAGCGTATTGTGCACCATGATCAGCGCTTCACGCAGCGGCGTGCCCAGTCGGTTGGTGAATTCGATTGGTGAGGCGCCGGTGCCGCCCTCGCCGCCATCGACGACAATGAAATCCGGATGCACGCCGGTTTCCAGCATGGCCTTGACCAGGCCGAACCACTCCCAGGGGTGACCCAGTGCAAGCTTGAAGCCCACTGGTTTGTCGCCGGACAACTCGCGCAGGCGGCTGATGAACGCCATCAGCTCCAGCGGCGTGTCAAAAGCCGTATGGCTGGCCGGCGAAACCACGGTCTTGCCCACGGGCACGCCGCGGGTTGCCGCAATTTCCGGTGTCACCTTGGCCCCGGGCAGTACGCCACCATGGCCCGGCTTGGCGCCTTGCGACAGCTTGATCTCGATCATCTTGACCTGTTCGGCCGCGGCGTTTTCGGCAAACAGCTGCTCGTCGAAGCTGCCATCCGGCTGGCGACAGCCGAAATACCCTGATCCGATCTGCCACACCAGATCACCACCCCGGCGATGGTAAGGCGCTATCGACCCTTCACCGGTGTCGTGATAAAACCCGCCCATGCGCGCGCCAATATTGAGCGCCGTGATGGCATTGCCCGACAACGCGCCGAAGCTCATGGCGGAAATATTCAGCACACTCGCCACATACGGCTGCTTGCGATCCGTGCCTACCGCGACGCGAAAATCATGCGCCGGCACCGCCGCCGGATGCAGCGACGGGCCCAACCACTCGTAGTCGTCCTGATAGAGATTGAGCAAAGTGCCGAAGGGCTTGCTGTCGCGCACATTCTTGGCCCGCTGATAGACCAGCGAGCGCTGCTCGCGCGAGAATGGCCACTCTTCGGTGTCCCGTTCCACGAAATACTGGCGAATTTCCGGCCCGATCGACTCCAGCTGGTAGCGGAAATGCGCCATGATCGGATAATTGCGGCTCACCGTGCGCCGCTGTTGCAGCAAATCCCAAGTGCCGAGTGCCGCCAAGGGGCCAAACAACACCAGCGGCAGCCACAACCATGGACTGAGCCACAACCCAAGGAAGGATAAAACGCTCAGCGTCACACAGATGATATAGACCCCATAGCGACGTGGCGGCAGCCAGCCTGGCCCCACGCGTCTTGCACCCAAAGTTTTGGCCATACGTCCATTCCTCCACTAATGGCTCCGAGCACCCGTGCCCAGAAGAATCATGGGGTTTCGGCCTCCTGCACAGCCCCACGCAACAATGTGTTCAAAAATATTGAACACATACCACAATATGACTTAACATGCTGTAAAAATACGCTTTTCCATGCCCGCAACCCTTGAAAAACAGCCCTTGCGCCCCTATACTTATGTTGCGTCGCAGCATCGGGCGCGCGCCCCTTCGGCTCTTTCCGGCTCCTTGTCTCACAACAGATGGATGGAGGTATCCTCATGGTTGCTATTCGTGATTTTCTGGTCGCATTCGGCATCATTTTTGGTGTTCTGATGGCCTTGGTTTCGTTCGTTTTCCTCGGCTCCACGCTGATGAACGAGTTCGTGACCACGACGGACATCAACGGTGCACTGATTGCCTCGGCCGTGCTGTCGGCACTGCTGGCCGTACCGCTTGCTGCGGTCGGCACTGCATCGGGACACCTGAAGATCAAGGACGCTCAAGTCGTTTAGATTTTCTGATACCGTAATGGAAAGCCGCGGCTTTGTCATGAAGCCGCGGCTTTTTTATGGCCTGCATCCGGCTCATGCGCTTTTCTGCAAATGCTGGCCCGTTTTTTTCAAATGCACCAGCAGCAGCGACACGGCTGCCGGGGTAACACCGGGTACGCGCCCCGCCTGGCCCAGGGTCGCCGGGCGCACCTCGGCCAGCCGGCTCTGCACTTCCCTGGACAGGCCGCTGACACTCGCATAATCCAATGCGGCAGGCAATGCCGTCTCTTCATAGGCACGCTGGCGTTCGATTTCGGCGCTTTGCCGTTCGATATAGCCGCTGTATATGGCCTGTACTTCGATCTGCTCGATGATTTGCTCGGCCTGGATGTCATCGTCCGGCAATTCCGGCAGACCAATGACCGAAGCCAACTGCGCATAGCCAATACCCGGCCGGCGCAGCAGATCGGGCGCCCGTGTGGCCTCCTTCAGGGGTGCGCCAAGCAGGGCTCTGCCATGATCAACGCCGCAGTCCTGTGGTTTCACCACCAGACCCTGCAAACGCTCTTGCTCGGTCGCCACCGCCGCGCGCTTGGCGCTGAACATGGCCCAGCGCTGCTCGTCGATCAGGCCCAGCTCGCGCGCGATTGGCGTCAGGCGCAAATCGGCGTTGTCCTCGCGCAGCAGCAGGCGATGCTCGGCGCGCGAGGTGAACATGCGATACGGCTCGATCGTGCCGCGCGTGATCAAATCATCAATCAGCACGCCGATATAGGCCTCGGCGCGGGACGGCCACCAAGGAGCCTCGTCGCGCACGGCGCGGGCGGCGTTGACGCCGGCCACAAGCCCCTGCGCGGCGGCTTCTTCATAGCCGGTGGTGCCGTTGATCTGGCCGGCAAAATACAACCCCGGCATGGCCTTGGTCTCGAGCGTGTACTGCAGCTCGCGCGGATCGAAATAATCGTATTCGATGGCATAGCCGGGGCGGGTGATGTGCGCGTTTTCAAATCCGACGATGGAGCGCACCAGCGCCTGCTGCGCGGCGAAGCCGAGGCTGGTGGAGATGCCGTTGGGATAGACCTCGTGCACATCCAACCCTTCCGGCTCGATGAAAATCTGGTGCGAAGTCTTGTCCGCGAAGCGCACCACCTTGTCCTCGAGCGCCGGGCAATAGCGCGGGCCGATGCCTTCGATGCGTCCGGCATGGGTGGCGGATTCGTGCAAATGTGCGCGCACGATGGCATGCGTGCGCTCGTTGGTATGGGTGATGTGGCACGGCACCTGACGCGGATGCTCGCTGCGTCGGCCCAGAAACGAGAACACCGGCGCCGGCTCGTCGCCATGCTGCAGCGCCAGGCGGCTGAAGTCGATGCTCTTGCCGTCGATGCGCGGCGGTGTGCCGGTCTTCAGCCGGCCGACGCTGAAATCCAG
>Ga0079226_10002783_pt1 | contig 13468 bp, 12 predicted proteins | sample Poulit2014_FD_76345 | JGI IMG/M metagenome (GOLD analysis project Ga0079226, IMG submission 76345) | Agricultural soil microbial communities from Georgia to study Nitrogen management - Poultry litter 2014 | ecosystem: Environmental > Terrestrial > Soil > Agricultural land | place: USA: Georgia... | reverse complement strand
TACCATTATACTAGCTTCAAACAAAAGAGCAAATTTACAAGACTTAAATGTTCTTGTAGACTTGCTCTTTATCCAGCAAAGCTATTAGTCCTTTTTGGCAATCTTCCCCTGTTCAAGATAGACCATCAGTATACTTAGATCAGATGGATTGACACCACTGATCCGACTGGCTTGAGCAATTGTTTCAGGTTCAATTTTTTGTAGTTTTTGTTTGGCTTCTGTAGCAATACCGTTAATTGCTTCATAATCGACATTTTCAGGAATATGTTTGGCTTCTATCCTTTTTAATTTTTCAACTTTAGCTTGCGCTTTTTTGATGTAGCCTTCATATTTGATCTGAATTTCTACTTGTTCGATTTCTCGAGCAGTCAATTCTTTATTTACAGGAATAAGATACTCTAAATCTTGGTATTTGATTTCTGGCCGACGCAATAGTTCGTTAGCTAAAATTCCGTCTTTTAATAAGGCTGAATTTTTTTGGGCCAGAAAATCTTGGACTTCTGCTGAAGGTTTAATACGAATATTTTTAAGCCGATTTAATTCTGCTTCAATGGCTGTTTTTTTTCGCAAAAATTTTTGAAATTGTTCCTCTTTTACCAGTCCAATATCATGACCTACTTGTGTTAAGCGCAGATCCGCATTATCATGACGCAATAATAATCGGTATTCTGCTCTTGAAGTTAATAAACGATAAGGCTCTTTCGTCCCTTTCGTAACTAGATCATCAATCATGACCCCGATATAGCCTTCATTACGTTTCATGATAAAAGGTTCTTTCCCCTGAATCTTTAAAGCTGCGTTGATACCTGCAATCAAGCCTTGTCCTGCCGCTTCTTCATAACCACTAGTCCCATTGGTTTGGCCAGCAGTAAATAAATTTTCTATAATTTTTGTTTCAAGTGATGAACGTAGTTGATAAGGAGCTACCACATCATATTCGATCGCATAACCCGCTCGCATCATTTCAGCTTTTTCTAAACCAGCAATCGAATGGACGATCTCATCTTGCACTTCTTCTGGCATAGAGGTCGATAAACCTTGAACATAAACTTCATCAGTATGAGCACCTTCTGGTTCTAAAAATAATTGATGATGGGGTTTGTCCGCAAAACGGACGATCTTATCTTCAATTGATGGACAATAACGTGGCCCTACTCCTTCTACAACTCCTGTAAACATGGGCGCGCGATTTAAATTATTATGAATAATTTCGTGTGTTGTAGTATTTGTATATGTCAGCCAGCAAGGAATCTGATCTTTTTTATAGACTTCATCAGGCGTGTCAAAACTAAAGTGATTAGGTTTTTTGTCACCCGGCTGAATTTCCGTTTCGTCATAATCAATTGAATTTGCTTTTACACGTGGCGGTGTTCCTGTCTTAAAACGCTCAATATCCAGCCCTAGTTCTTTTAGATTATCAGCTAAAGCAATCGATGGTTGAGAGTTATTAGGTCCAGATGAATACTGTAATTCTCCAATAATGATTTTGCCTCTTAAGGCCGTTCCTGCTGTGAGGATTACGGCTTTGGCATCATAACAAGCACCAGTGGCTGTAACGACTCCTTTACATTGGTCGTCTTCAACGATCAAGCGTTCTACGATTCCTTGACGCAAAGTCAGATTTTCTTGTTTTTCGATCGTATACTTCATTTCTTCAGAATAAGCACGCTTATCCGCCTGTGCTCGTAAAGCCCGTACTGCAGGCCCCTTACCACTATTTAGCATGCGCATTTGGATATAAGTTTTATCAATATTTTTTCCCATTTCACCACCTAGCGCATCAATTTCTCTGACAACTACTCCTTTAGCAGGTCCGCCCACAGACGGATTACAAGGCATAAAAGCCACCATTTCTAAAGTGATCGTCAGTAATAAAGTTTTATGACCCATGCGACTTGCTGCTAAAGCTGCCTCAGAACCTGCATGACCAGCTCCCACAACAATAACGTCATAAGAACCTGCTTGATATTCCTGCATTCTTTCTCCCCCTATTTTCCTAAGCAAAATTGGCTAAACAATTGTGTGATCAATTCATCTTGTACACTATCTCCAACTACTTCTCCAAGTAGATCCCAGCAATGGGTCATATCAATTTGTACTAAATCTACAGGCATTCCTGCTGCAATCCCGGCTATTACTTCATCTAAAGCTGATACAGCCTGCTCTAACAAGCCAATATGACGAGCATTTGATAAATAAGACGCATCTTTTCCTTGTGTTTGACCACCAAAAAATAAATCGGCAATAGCCTGCTCTAATTGATCCAAACCAGCTTGATTTAAAACAGAAACCTCAAATATAGAATCTGTTCCAGCTAAATCTGACAATACGTGCTTATCTAATTGAGCTGTCAAATCCGTTTTATTTAGTAAAATAATCCGCTTCATGCCATTTGTTACTGCAATCAAATCACGATCTTCATCGGTTAAAGGCTCACTTTGATTTAAAACCAACAAAATCAGATCAGCATCTTTTAAAGCTTTACGACTACGCTGTACACCAATTTTTTCGACTGCGTCATCTGTATCATGAATACCAGCAGTATCAATCAGCTTTAATGGAACACCACGGACATTCACATATTCTTCGATAACATCTCTAGTAGTTCCAGCAACTTCAGTTACGATTGCTTTTTCTTCTTTTAATAAGTGATTCAGCAAACTTGATTTACCTACATTAGGCCGTCCGATAATCGCCGTATTTAAACCTTCGCGTAAAATTTTTCCTTGTTTAGCAGTAGCCAGTAAACTTTGAATTTGTTGTTTGACTTGTGCTGCTTTTTCTAATAAGAGCTTAGTCGTCATTTCTTCAACATCATCATATTCAGGGTAATCAATATTAACTTCTACCTGGGCTAAAGTTTCTAAAATTTCTTGTCTTAAGGAACGGATCAAACGCGATAAATCACCGTCTAACTGATTTAAGGCCAGATGCATAGCTTTATCAGTTTTTGCTCTTATCAGATCCATGACCGCTTCTGCTTGAGACAAATCAATTCTACCATTCAAAAAAGCTCGTTTGGTAAATTCTCCAGGTTCAGCCAAACGCGCTCCATTTGTCAGCAATAGTTGCAGCATTTGGTTAACAACTACAATTCCTCCATGACAGTTGATCTCAACTACATCTTCACGAGTGAAAGTCTTAGGAGCTAACATCACTGACACCATCACTTCATCGAGTATTTGTTCATCTTTAGGATCCACAATATGACCATAATGAATACTGTGACTTGCAACATCTGTCAATTTTTTTTTCGCTTTAAATATCTTGTCAGCAATACTTACAGCTTCTTCACCGCTTAAGCGAACAATACTAATAGCTCCTTCACCTGGCGGCGTTGAGATGGCTGCAATAGTATCAAATTCTTGGATTACTTCTACCACAATAATTCCTCCTATTTTTAATTATGTATTTTTCACACAAAAAAAGTGCCCATCCCACCCATGATTGTATGGATCGATTCGCACTTTGACTGCTACTAGTATTAAATTCAGCACTTACCTTAGCATACTTTTTTATGACAAGCAAGCATATTATCATTTTTTTATGCTCAATTCAACACTTATGGTAAAATAAATAAAAAAGAAAAGAGGGATTTTATGGAAAATGATCCACGAATTGAAAAAATTCTATTATCTACTGGTAATGTCAATCGTAATTATATCGTCAGAGATATTGTTTTTGCAGCCGAAAAAATGACAGTAGATATTTTTGACTCAACTATCGATCCCAATCAACTATTATCAAAAATCAACTATCAATTAAAAGAAAAAGCTGTCGAGTACGGTGCCGATGCAGTAATTAACTGTCATTTTAACCATGAACGTACTTTTATCGGACAAGATCCAATTGTAGAAATTTTTGCCTATGGGACTGTCATACAATTTACTCAGTCAACTATGGGAGGATAGAAAAAATCGACAGTTCTTACTTAACTGTCGGTTTTTTTAATAATTTTTCTTTAATAATACTTTTTCGCTGGTTCTACAACCAGATAACGATAAGGTTCATCACCTTCTGAATGAGTGGATACATAATCTTTTTTACTCAAAGCAGCGTGAATTTGTTTTCTTTCAAAAGCTGGCATTGGCTCTAAAAAGACAGGATGTCCAGTGCGATCTACTTTTTCTGCCGTCTTTTCGGCTAATCTTTGTAAAATCTCGCTTCTCTTTTGACGATAGTCACCCACATTTAACATAATTGAAAGTTTATTCTTAGCTACACGATGGATAAACACCTGAGCTAAATATTGTAAAGCATTTAATGTTTTTCCATGACGACCGATCAGCAAGCCTTGTTTTTTGGTTTCTAAATTAAAAATAATCCGATCTTCTTCATAACTCATTTTAACCATTGCAGGTGCATTAAGCTGGTTAGTAATATTTGTCAAATAAATTCCTAGCTGAGTCAGTGCTTCTTGATCTTCCAGATTTTCTAACTCAGAAATAGCGCTTGGTTCAGTTGTCTCTTTGCTCTCTGATTCAGGAGTAACAGGTCTTTCTTGGACCGCTTCTTTTGTATCATTCGTCTCTACTAGAGTATCTTTTTCTTTTGAAATCAGCTCTAACGAAACTTTCGCATTTTTTTTACCTACACCCAAAAAACCTTTTTTACCTTCAGTAATGATATCAACAGTTACTTCAGAGCGATCAGCAGCTAGACTAGTTAAAGCTTTTTGGATTGCTTCATCAACAGTAGCTCCTTCATAAATTGGCATAAATAAGTCTCCTTTTTGAATTATTTACGTTTCTTATGTCTTTGTTTTTTATTGGGGTGTTTTGCCTTTTCCATCTGACGTTCCCTTTGCCTTGCCTGACGTAAAGCTTCCTCACGTTCACGACGGATCTTAAAGGGGTTGTTGATCAATAAAGTTTGTCCTACTTGAAAAGCATTAGAGATCACCCAGTAGAGTGCCAAAGCCCCTGGCAATCCAACACCCATGAATAAAATCATAGCTGGCATTACGTAATTCATCATCTTGACACTTGCATTCGAATCGATCTGACTCATACTTGACAAATAAGTACTTAAAAAGGTGAATATAGCCGCTAAAATTGGAAAAATAAAGTAAGGATCAGGCGCCCCTAACTCTTGGATCCATAAAAAACTTCCTTCTTTAAGTTCCGGAACTCGTGAAATAGCTTGATAAACTGCCATTAAAATTGGCATTTGCACCAGTAAAGGTAAGCAACCAGCATAAGGATTAACACCATTTTCTGAATAGAGCTTTTGTTGCTCTTCACGTAATTTCTGCTGTGTTTCCGTATCCTTAGAAGCGTATTTTTCTTGTAAAGCTGTTAATTTAGGTTGTAATTCCTGCGTTTTACGCATACTTTTTGTTTGAAAATTCATCAGAGGAAGCAAGATTATGCGAATAATAATCGTAAATAGAATAATTCCTATTCCACGATTTCCTCCAATTGACAACCATTTAATTACTTGAGCAAAAGTATAAACTATATATCGATCCCATATTCCTTCACTGCCAGCAGAAACTTCTGAAGTTCCACAAGCAGATAACAATATCACCAATGAAGCCATAACGACCATCAGCAATAGACGCTTTCTTCTTTTCACTAAACTATTTTCCTTTCGTATGTTTAATTATCTTCGCCACTTTGAAGACATGTAATAAATTCGAGTATACTTCTTTGGAAGATAAATCTGAAACAGAAGGTCGGGCAATCACTAAAAAATCGATCGTCGGATCAAGCATTTCCTTCATTTCATAAATGCTTGCTCGAATTTTTCGCTTGACTGCGTTTCGTTTCACAGCATTTCCAATTTTTTTCCCTACTGATATTCCAACTCTAAAATGGGGCTGCTCGTTTTCAATCACATATACGACAAACTTACGATTTGCATAAGATTTGCCTTTGTTAAAAACATATTGAAAATCTCTTTCTTTTTTAACACGATAAGCCTTTCTCATACCTATTCATCAATTCCTTCTATCAAATGAGCTACTCACTATTAAATAATACCATAAGTCACCTATGAGATTCAGCCTTTGTTAAGAAAAAAATATATAAAAAAAAACCACTGAGGTTCAGTGGCTTACGCAGAAAGAACCTTTCTGCCTTTACGACGACGACTAGCTATAACTCGACGTCCATTTTTGGTACTCATACGCTTGCGAAATCCGTGGACTTTTTGGCGTTTACGTTTACTTGGTTGATACGTTCTTTTCATCTATTCCACCTCCAATAAAGTTACTTTATTATTTCAGGTCTCAATGACACACTTTGATAGTATAACGGGTTAAAAGACTTTTTGTCAACTAAAAATTCTTTTTTAAAAATTTTAAAGTAAGTAATTATTTTTAAAGTTATCCACATTTTTTGTTAGCAAAATAATTATAACTCCAAGTTTTTTTTATCTTGATAAAGAGTTATTCAGTCATTAACCACAACTTACTCACAAATCAACACCTTGAAAATAAGTTATCAACAGCAGTGGAAAAGTCTGTGGAAAAGTCTTTATTTCCCTGTTTACTCTTTCTTTTTTCTTTTTTTTAAATGTGAATAATTTGATAAATAATCTATTTCCTCTTTTTTTATCCACAGCTGGGGATAAAAAGATTCCTTGCCTGTGAAAATTTTTTTCCACAAATTGTAGAAAAAAGTCTTTCTTTTTTAATCTAGCTGTGGAAAACTTTTCCTATCCATGATAAATTAGTAGTATCTTTATTAATTTATTTACAGGAGGATCTGCCATGCCATCTCTCGATACTATCTGGAAAACACTACAAGAAAATTATAAAAAAGAGATGAATCCAGTTAGTTATAATACTTGGATCGAGCCTGCTAAACTTGTTTCTTTTTATAATAATCAGCTAATTATTGAAGTTCCAACTACAGTACAAAAAGATTATTGGGAAAAAAATTTAGCAAGTAAAATTCTAGAAACTTTTTTTATGATGAGCGGAGAAGAAATTATCCCTACCTTTGTCACTCCTGATGAAGCAGGTAATTATAAAAAAGCTACCAAAAATCAGAATGAAACAGTACAAAAATCACAACAACAAAGCACTATGCTTAATTCAAAATATACTTTTGATACTTTTGTTATTGGTAAAGGAAATCAGATGGCTCATGCTGCAGCACTTGTTGTAGCCGAGGATCCAGGTTCTATTTATAATCCCTTATTTTTCTATGGAGGTGTTGGTTTAGGAAAAACTCATTTGATGCAGGCAATTGGTCATCAAATGCTTGCTACCCATCCAGAAGCAAAAATCAAATATGTTTCTAGTGAGAATTTTACCAACGATTTTATTAACCACATCCAAAAAAATACAATGAAAGAATTTCGCAATGAATACCGCAATGTTGATTTATTATTAGTTGATGATATCCAATTCTTAGTTAATAAGGAAGGGACACAAGAAGAATTTTTTAACACTTTTGAAGCTTTATATCGTAACAATAAACAAATTGTACTAACCAGCGACCGTCTGCCAAAAGAGATCCCTACTTTACCACAACGACTCGTTTCACGCTTTGCCTGGGGTCTATCAGTAGATATTACTCCTCCAGACTTAGAAACAAGAACCGCTATCTTACGTAAAAAAGCAGAAGCAGAAGACTTGGAAATTCCCGACGATACTTTAAGCTATATAGCTGGACAGATAGACTCAAATATTCGAGAATTAGAAGGTGCCTTAGTTCGAGTTCAGGCATATGCTGCAATTCAAAGCTCTGATATTACAACAAGTTTGGCTGCAGAAGCACTAAAAGCACTGAAAACTGGAACAAACTTCAGTCAGTTAACAATTCAGGATATTCAAGAAGAAGTAGCAGACTATTATCATTTAAAAGTTTCTGATCTAAAAGGAAAAAAGAGAACGAAAGGGATTGTCGTTCCGCGACAAATTGCTATGTATTTATGCCGTGAGTTAACTGAAAGTTCTTTACCTAAAATTGGAGCCGAATTTGGAGGTAAAGATCATTCAACTGTTTTACATGCTTATGATAAAATTCAACAATTAGTAAAAGAAAATCTAAACATACAAAATGAAGTCACTGAGATCAAAAATAAATTAATTAGTTAACAGTGGATAAATGTTTAAAAGTATAACAAGTTTTCCACAACTTATCCACATATAAAAACTTGTTGTACTGCCGCTTTTTTTTAACTTATCCACAGTTCCCACTGCTCTACTATTACTACTAATTTTTTACATTAAATATAAAAAGGAGTCTCGTAAATGAAATTAACTTTAAATCGTTCTGTTTTTATCCAACAATTGCAAATTGTCCAAAAAGCTATTTCAACCAAAACTACTATGCCCATTTTAACTGGGGTTAAAATTGAGTTGACCAATACTGGTTTAACTTTGACAGGTAGCAATGCTGATATTTCTATTGAAACTTTTTTAAGTGCTGAAGACGAAAAAGCTCAAATGTTGATCGAACAAACAGGTAGTATTGTTTTACAAGCTCGTTTTTTCAGTGAGATTGTTCGTCGCTTACCTGAAACAACTCTTACTTTAGAATTACTAGAAAATAATCAGGTTGAAATTACTTCTGGAAAAGCCAATTTTGTTGTTAATGGTTTAGACGCAGAAAATTACCCTCACTTACCTATTGTAGACAGTAATCAAGAAATTAAGTTACCTACAGATATTTTAAAACAACTAATTAATGAAACTGTTTTTTCTGTTTCTCAACATGAAAGTCGCCCAATTTTAACTGGAGTCCACTTTATTTTAAGTAAAAACCAATTATTGGCAGTGGCTACAGATTCCCATCGAATGAGTCAGCGGATCATTCCATTAGAAAATAATGAAGAAGAATTTGACATCGTTATTCCAGGAAAAAGCTTAATTGAATTATCAAGAATTTTAGCAGAAGATGAAGATAGTATTCAGATTCAAATTATGGAAAACCAAGTACTTTTTGAAGGTTCTTCGATGAAATTTTACTCACGTTTATTAGAGGGAAAATATCCGGATACAAATCGCTTGATTCCTCATGATTTTAATACAACTATTGAATTTTCAGTTACTGAACTCTTAGCTGCCATTGACCGGGCTTCTTTATTGTCTCATGAAAGTCGCAACAATATCGTTCGTTTGCATATTGATGACAATCAGGTTGTTTTACTTGGAAACTCACCAGAAGTGGGAAAAGTAGAAGAAGATTTAAAATACGAAAAAGTTTCTGGTGCACCGTTAGACATTTCTTTTAATCCAGATTACATGAAAGATGCTTTACGTGCATTTGGAGATAGTTCTATTCATATCGCCTTTATTTCCGCAGTTCGTCCATTTACTTTGGAACCTACTGAAAGTGATGGTAATTTTATTCAATTGATCACCCCTGTGCGTACAAATTAATATACTTTTTTAAATCAAAAGGCCTTAGAAGCAATTCTAAGGCTTTTTTTTGTTTGGGGTTAAAAATTATCTAAATGAGTAAAAACTTATTAGAAGCTTTAAAAATCACATCTATTTGTCTTTCATTTGAAAAAAAGGTATAATTGTAAAGGTATATCAATTAAATTTGCGAGGTAATCATGAAAAAAAATATTCCATTAAAAACTGAATATATGACTTTGACTCAATTGTTAAAAGAAATAGATGAAATTTCCAGCGGTGGTCAAGCAAAATGGTATCTAAAAGAAAATGCTGTTTTTGTAGACGGTGAATTAGAAAATCGTAGAGGACGCAAGCTTTATGCTGGTATGATGGTTGAAATTCCTGCTAAAGGAACTTTTTTTATAACTAAGGACATGACTCATGAGATTGAATAATTTACAACTGACTAATTTTCGTAACTATGATACATTAGCGCTTGATTTTCATGATAATGTAATTATTTTCTTAGGTGAAAACGCGCAGGGAAAAACCAATTTACTTGAAAGTATCTATACTTTAGCACTAACACGTAGTCATCGGACAAATAATGAACAAGAACTGATCCAATGGGAGCAAGATCAGGCCTACATTAAAGGAGAAATTCAAAAAGAATATACGAAAATACCGCTTGAACTTTTTTTAACAAAAAAAGGACGTAAAACAAAAGTTAATCATATTGAACAGAAAAAGTTATCCAGCTATGTAGGACAGTTAAATGTGATTTTGTTTGCTCCAGAAGACTTATCCTTGGTAAAGGGAAGTCCGCAAGTGCGCCGTAAATTTCTTGACATGGAAATTGGTCAAATTGATCCAATTTATCTTTATGAGCTTAGCCAATATCAAAAAACTTTAAAACAAAGAAATCACTACTTAAAACAACTGGCTGAAGATAAAGCGCTTGATGAACTTTATTTAGATGTATTAACTGAACAATTAGTGGAACATGGTAGTAAGGTCTTACTTACTCGTCAGCAGTTTGTAAAGAAATTAGAATATTGGGCCAGCCAGATGCATCAAAAAATCAGCTATTCAAAAGAAATGTTAAATATAATTTATCATTCAAGTGTTGAATTAAGTTATAAAACAGATGAAAATCAAATAAAGCAAAACTATCTGGAAGCACTAAAAAAAAACAAAAAAAATGAGAGTTTTCGCCAGACGACATTGATTGGTCCTCATCGTGATGATTTATTCTTTTTCGTTAATGAAAAAAATGTCCAAACTTTTGGCTCACAAGGTCAACAAAGGACTTGTGCCTTAAGTGTGAAGCTAGCTGAAATTGATTTGATTAAAGAAAAAACGAATGAATATCCTATATTGTTACTAGATGATGTGATGAGTGAGCTAGATGATTCCAGACAATTACATTTGTTAGAAACGATTGAAGGAAAAGTCCAAACTTTTCTGACAACAACAACACTAAATCATGTGAAAGAAAAAATGACTGTTGAACCTGAGATTTTTTATATCAGACAAGGTAAAGCAAAAGGAGACGATGAATAAGTGACAGATGAAGAGAAAAATTTACGTGAACGTGCAAAATTATATGATGCTAGTCAAATTCAAGTATTAGAGGGTTTAGAAGCTGTACGTAAGCGCCCCGGAATGTATATTGGATCTACCAGCTCTGAAGGTTTACATCATCTTGTTTGGGAAATTGTCGATAATTCAATCGATGAAGCTTTAGCTGGTTTTGCTAGCCATATTCAAGTGATCATTGAAAAAGATAACAGTATAACAGTTATCGATAACGGACGTGGAATTCCCGTTGATATTCAGGTAAAGACGGGTCGTCCCGCTGTGGAAACAGTTTTTACTATTTTGCATGCTGGAGGTAAATTCGGCGGTGGCGGCTATAAAGTTTCCGGAGGATTACACGGGGTTGGCTCTTCGGTTGTTAATGCACTTTCAATAAAATTAGAAGTAAAAGTATATAAAGATGGAAAAATTTACTATCAGGAATATCGCCGTGGTAAAGTTGTGTCAGATTTAAAAATTATTGGTGAGACAGCTGAACACGGAACTGAAGTTCATTTTGTTCCAGATCCAGAAATTTTTACTGATACGATTGAATTTAATTTTGATAAATTAGCAACACGAGTACGTGAATTAGCCTTTTTAAATAAAGGATTGGAAATTTCGATAAAAGATAGCAGACCAGAAGAAACTATTTTACGCAAGTATCATTATGAAGGTGGAATTAAAAGCTACGTTGAATATTTAAATATGAATAAAGATGTTCTTTTTCCTGAACCGATTTTTTTAGAAGGACAACAGCAAGATATTAATGTAGAAGTTTCTATGCAGTATACTGATGGCTTTCATACAAATTTAATGACTTTTGCCAATAATATTCATACCTATGAAGGAGGTACTCATGAGTCTGGCTTTAAGACCGCCTTGACCCGAGTGATTAATGACTATGCGCGTAAACAAAAATTAATGAAGGATAATGATGATAATCTTTCTGGTGAAGATGTTCGAGAAGGACTGACAGCAATTGTTTCTATCAAACATCCAGATCCACAGTTTGAAGGACAAACCAAAACAAAATTAGGAAATTCAGAAGTTCGAACAGTAACGGATCGATTATTTTCGGAACATTTCAGCAAATTTTTAATGGAAAATCCTTCAGTCGGCCGCCGCATTGTTGAAAAAGGGTTGTTAGCCTCTAAGGCTAGACAGGCTGCTAAAAGAGCACGTGAGGTTACTCGTCGTAAAGGGGCATTAGAAATTAGCAATCTACCAGGTAAACTGGCTGATTGTTCGAGTCGCGATCCAGAAAAATGTGAATTATTTATTGTTGAAGGAGATTCTGCTGGAGGTTCTGCTAAACAAGGACGGAGTCGTGAATTTCAAGCAATCTTGCCAATTCGCGGGAAAATCTTAAATGTAGAAAAGGCAAGTATGGATAAAATTTTAGCCAATGATGAAATTCGTTCTTTATTTACTGCAATGGGAACGGGTTTTGGTGAAGATTTTGATGTGTCTAAAGCACGTTATCATAAATTGGTCATTATGACGGATGCCGACGTTGATGGTGCTCATATCCGAACTTTGTTATTAACGTTATTTTATCGTTATATGCGTCCAATTGTTGAAGCTGGTTTTGTCTATATTGCTCAACCGCCTTTATATGGTGTGAAACAAGGCAAAAATATCACCTATGTACAACCAGGAAAAAATGCCGAGGAAGTGTTGGCACAAACAATTGCTAATTTATCGCAAAGTCCTAAACCAACGGTACAAAGATACAAAGGTTTAGGAGAGATGGATGAGCATCAATTGTGGTCTACTACTATGGATCCAGAAAATCGCTTAATGCTGCGAGTAAGTGTTGACGATGCAATTGAAGCCGATCAGGTATTTGAAATGTTGATGGGAGATAAGGTAGAACCTCGACGAGAATTTATTGAAGAAAATGCTCACTATGTACAAAACTTAGATATCTAATTCGAAAGGGAGGAAAAATTTTGAAAGATCAAGAAAATCATATTCATGACGTCAATTTAACCAGCGAAATGCGGGGCTCCTTTATCGATTACGCAATGAGCGTTATTGTTGCACGAGCTTTACCTGATGTACGCGATGGTTTAAAACCAGTTCATCGCCGGATTTTATATGGTATGAGTGAATTAGGTGTGACACCAGATAAACCACATAAAAAGTCGGCACGTATTGTGGGAGATGTCATGGGAAAATATCATCCTCATGGTGATAGTGCAATTTATGAATCAATGGTTCGAATGGCCCAATCTTTCAGCTATCGGTATATGCTAGTGGATGGTCACGGTAACTTCGGTTCGGTCGATGGCGACAGTGCTGCAGCCATGCGTTATACTGAGGCTCGAATGAGTCGGTTAGCCGTGGAAATGTTACGCGATATTAATAAAAATACAGTTGATTTTGTTGGTAACTATGATGATACAGAAAAAGAACCTGAAGTTTTACCGGCGCGTTTTCCTAACTTACTTGTTAACGGTACTACTGGGATCGCAGTCGGTATGGCTACAAATATCCCGCCACATAATTTAAATGAAGTTATTGCGGCTATTGATAAATTGATTGAAAATCCTGATGTAACCATCAATGAATTAATGGAGGTCCTTC
>Ga0079226_10002782_pt1 | contig 13470 bp, 12 predicted proteins | sample Poulit2014_FD_76345 | JGI IMG/M metagenome (GOLD analysis project Ga0079226, IMG submission 76345) | Agricultural soil microbial communities from Georgia to study Nitrogen management - Poultry litter 2014 | ecosystem: Environmental > Terrestrial > Soil > Agricultural land | place: USA: Georgia... | reverse complement strand
ATTCATTGATAAAACAAATAAACAAGCACGTGTCGATTCCGATTATATATCTTTATCAGGTACGTCCATGGCTACACCGATCTGCGCAGGAGTGGTTGCACAATTGCTTCAAAGCGCCCCTGATCTCACCCCGGATGAAGTTAAAGCAAAACTGATGGAAGCAAGCGAAGATTTAGGACAGCCATCCAATGTTCAAGGCAGCGGGTATCTCAACGCTGAAAATTTAATAGAACAATAGGTAGTTTATCCCCACAGAAAATCCCCACTATAGAAATTCCATTTATGCCGAGAGGATCTAAAACATGACTCAAGTACCACCTACAAAAAAATATAAAATAAAAGAACAAGTAAACTTGATAATATGAAACAACTACCCTAAATAAGAGTAAAGAACAATAAAATAGAGATAAAATGAAAATGGGTAAGTACAAACTAGGCAAAGAAACAATTTCTTAATAAAAATCCTTGTCACAAACATTAGTGTGACAAGGGTTTTTTTAGGTTTTAATCAATCGAACCTTCCATCTCAATATTGATCAGGCAGTTCATTTCTACTGCATATTCCATTGGAAGTTCTTTTGTAAATGGCTCAATAAAGCCCATTATGGACATTTCTGTTGCTTCTTCTTCAGTTAAACCTCTGCTCGCTCATCAGGTAGAATAGCTGTCATAATAATAACCTTTGTTTATTTTTGGTTTGATTGCTGTGGTGCTGTAATTTATTTTTTCATTTATATTTTGGTATATAGAGTTTTCTCTAACAGCATCAACATTTCTCTTGCTTGAATCGTATTAAATCAAACAGACTTCTACTTTCTTCAAAATAATGAGGCAATTCTAGAAAAACTATTTACGTGGGTTTATTTTACAAAAATGTAAAAATTGCATTATACAAATTAGAATTAAAACCAATTGTATTGTACAACTTTTGAACGGAACATAGAATAACCTTCCCAGATTTCTATCGCTAGGATTAACCATATCTTTGTTATTTTGTTCAGAGCTGTTTTATAAATAAAATACTAAATAACTAGTGCATTTATTAATAGGCGGTGATTCATGTTAAAAAGATTAAAAATAATGTTATTTTTGACTCTAGTATTTCCAACGATCGTTACATTCTTACAGATTATATTTTGAGTCGAGATATTGAATTATTTTCTTATACTGCTACTTTCTTTAGTATAGCTACTAGAGGCTTGATTTTTACGGAACGACTAATGAATCTTGTAGCAAAATCGAAATTAGTCATGAAAAGTCAAATCACTTTGCTTCACTTTTACGCTGCAATTGGGCAGGTTAGAATGACTGTTCCATGATTGAAGAAGCTAGAAGCTTAGACTGACGTTTGGGAAAGTTTAAAATAGTCGAATACAGCCCCACACCATTTTGAATTGTCTTTTCACTTATTGTACTTTTTAAAACAGATAGTACAAAAAAAGATATAAGTTTCACCATCCAATCAATCCCCTCTCATTTCACCCTTTTTGATTATTGGAAGTAAATAATAATCAAGAAACCCAGCTAATCTTCATATGTGAAAATAACTGAGTTTTAAAGTTGAATATAGAAAATAGTATATTAATTATCGGTCAAAGTGAAATTTAATCCTAACCCAACAGATACAACAAACCTCTATTTAAGATTAAGCGTTTTGCTTTTTCATCGATTCATTTGCAGTGCTCATCAGTGATGGTGATGTCCAGCTGATTCAGGTTGCATTTGGCACAAAATCGAATTGTCATGCAAATGAGCAGACGTTTCTAATTGAATCGTCATATGATGAATATTTTTCTGTTCCAGGTCATGTTCGATGTTACGAAGTAATTGCTCACTTTCAGCTATGGACATTTCCTCATCGACAATTGCATGGCAGGAGAGCGCATTTAATCCGCTTGTAATCGACCAAACGTGCAAGTCGTGTACGTCGTGTATGCCTTTTGTTTTTAGGATTGTTTGAATCACATCGTCTATATCTACATTTTCAGGTGTCCCTTCCATCAAGACATGAAGCCCGGATTTAGCAACATAGTAGCCACTCCGTAATACGAGCGCAGCAACAATAACGCTTGCGAGTGGATCTGCCCACCCCCAGCCAAGGAACATGATGAGCAGTGCAGCAATAATAGCACCAATGGAACCAAGCATATCGCTAATTACATGCAAGTATGCCCCGCGCATATTCAAGTTCTCTTCTACATCCCCACCACGCATCATAATCCACGCAACAAGAATATTGACAACTAAGCCAATGCACGCAATGATTAACATTCCAGTTGAAGCAACTTCGGGTGGGTTTAGGAAACGCCCGATTGCTTCATAAAAAATAAAAATCGCAATTAATACGAGTGTTACCCCGTTAAGAACAGCTGCCAATATTTCAAATCGTTTATATCCATATGTTTTACTATAGTTGGCTGCCTTTTCTCCAAGTGTAAAGGCTAGTAGCGCAATTCCAAGTGATATAGCGTCACTTAACATATGTCCTGCATCTGCCAATAAGGCAAGACTATTTGTAAGAAATCCACCTATGGCCTCCACAATCATATATAACGTAATAATAATGAAGCTGATCAATAAAACCTTTTTATTGGCACCATGTGTATGGTCATGTCCATGATCGTGTCCCATTTTAAGCTCCTCCTGAATTAATGATGTGAAGCATGCTCAATCGCCTGCTTCAGTAAATTCATGACGTGATCATCATTTTCTGAATAATACAAAGTTGTCCCTGCTCTTCTAAATTTGACCAATCTTAAATTTTTCAAGAAACGCAATTGGTGGGAGACACTTGATTGGCTTAAGTTTAACGTCTCTGCAATATCATTGACAGAATGCTCCCCTGTACATAATAAATTCAAAATGCGAATTCTAGTTGGATCAGAGAGCGCTTTGAACGTTTGCGAAACGACAAACAACGTCTCTTCATCCAAATGCTTCGTCCCCTTGTTAAATGTCTCTTCATGTTTATGCTCTTCACTCATCTATTTCACCTTTCCCAAAATATTCTAATCATATGTATATGAACATATTGTCATATTATCATATTGTCATATATAGATTATAATATTCTTTACTGAATGTCAATCAACAACTTTACCTTCATTGCATTCTTATTGCTAAAATTAAAGTCGATCAAAATGTTAGCTTTTTTCCATTGAAAAGGAATAGATTCGTAACGTAATCGTTAATTATAGTTATTAATATATAAGAGTTTATCTGGTGTCAAAGAAAGGGTACAAAAACACCCTCCCTCCATTAAATGAAGAAAGGGTAATTCTTAATTTATAGAACCATTGCTGCGATCAATCCAAATATAAACAACGGAATATTATAATGCAAAAATGTCGGTACACATGTTTCCCATATGTGGTGATGCTTACCGTCTGCATTCAGCCCTGCCGTAGGTCCAAGCGTTGAATCCGAGGCAGGTGAACCTGCATCACCTAAGGCAGCAGCTGTACCTATTAGAGCTGCACTCGCTAATGGAGACATGCCGACAGCAATAAAAATTGGTACATATAGTGCCGCTAAAATTGGAATCGTCCCAAAAGATGTACCAATCCCCATCGTTATTAATAAGCCAACTGTAAGGAGGAAAAATGCAATGACAACATGAGAATCCCCAGTGAATTGCAATGTTTTTTCAACAAGCTCATCAACTGCACCCGTTTCCGTTAATACATGTGCATACCCCGAAGCAACGAGCATTACGAAAGCAATCATTCCCATCATGCCGATCCCCTCGTTAACGACTCGATCTCCTTGATACATTTTTACGACTCGGAAAACAAACATGATAATAATACCGGCTAATGCACCTAACACTAAGGAGTCCGTCACAATTTGTAAAACTAAAGCAACGATAATCGCAAGCACTGTAAATCCATGCATAGGCGTCCAGTGGACATTTTTTTGTTCGGTAATACTTTCAGCCATGTCGATATCTTGTAATTTAACATCTCCAACAGGTTTAGAAACCCTGTCTTTACGATAAGAGATTAATAGAGCGACAAGCAATCCAAGAATCATCGCTGCACCGGGGAATAACATTGCTTTTGTTACTTCATTTAACGAAATAGCGATCCCATTTGCTGTCATTTCTTCTTGAATAATTCCTTGGAAAATAAGTCCAAATCCAACAGGAAACGTAATATATGGGAATTTTAGTCCAAAAGTTAATGCAGTTGCTACTGCTCTTCTATCTAATTTTAATTTATCAAATAACATGAGTAACGGTGGGATTAAAATTGGTATAAAAGCAATATGTACCGGAACAATGTTTTGTGAAAAACATGCTATTACTGCTATAGAAAATACGAGAAGTAACCGTTTACCTGAAAAAACATTTAACATTTTATGCACAAGTACAGACGTAATCCCTGAAAGACCTATCATAACTGCAAAAATTCCTAATAAAATATAACTAAGTGCCGTTTCCGACTGTCCTCCCATTCCTTCTATCATCGTTAAAACAGATTGCTCTAAACCCATGCCGGATATAAGTCCAGCCGTTAATGCGGCGATAATTAGGGCAAATAAAACATTAATACGTAGTAAGCTTAAAACAACCATAACGAGTACACTTATAACAACAGCATTAAACATACCATTAAAACACTCCTTTTAATAGATATCTTTAGTTTATTAAAGTATTAACGAAGCATATCAATACAGCATTACTGCAAAAAAAAATTAAGTTTTTTCTAGTTGTTTACATAACTAACTCGTATTGAGAGCGCTTTATTACATTAAAGAAACGGTCTTGACAAGATTTTGTTTATTATAATATATTTGTAATATAGGTTAGAAATTTTTTATACACATAAACTATATAAAACTTTCATCCTTAAAATGTGTTTAAAAGTTGTTACAATTTGCTAGAATATACACATTTTACATTCCTAAAACACCTTTCACACTTACCACATGTTTTTACACCTTTATCATTTTATCACAAGTGCAAAATTATTACACACTTCCATAATAACATAAATATTTTATCTTTTTTCTTAATATTTAAAATCATCAAAATCAAGGGGTGACCTTTTGACAAATCAGCCGGTATTAGAAGTTGATAAGTTAAAAACATACTTTTACCTAGAAGATGATAAAGTTGCTAAAGCAGTTGATGATGTTTCTTTTTCCATTTATCCAGGAGAAACAGTAGCTTTAGTTGGTGAATCTGGAAGCGGAAAAAGTATGACTGGTCTTTCAGTGATGCGATTGGTAAGAGATCCAGGAAAAATTGTAGATGGCTCCATTACGTTGAATCAACAGGACATCCTTGCTATGCGGGATCGTGAAATTATTTCCATACGTGGAAATGAAGTTGCGATGATTTTTCAGGAGCCTATGACTGCGCTAAATCCCGTTTTCACTATCGGAAACCAAATTACCGAAGTTCTTAGGAAGCATAAAAAGATGTCTAAAAAGAACGCCCAACTACGAGCAGAAGAATTATTACAAATGGTTGGAATACCACGTGCCAATGAAGTTTTTCATGAATATCCACATCAACTATCAGGCGGAATGCGACAACGGGTCATGATTGCAATTGCCATCTCATGTGAACCAAAACTCTTAATTGCAGACGAACCGACAACAGCTCTTGATGTAACGATTCAAGCACAAATTCTTGAATTGCTGGAAGACTTGAAAAGAGATCTAGGAATGGGACTTCTGCTTATTACACATGACATAGGTGTCGTCTATGAATATGCCGATCGCGTGATGGTAATGTACGGTGGACAAATTGTAGAAAATGCTCCCACAAGAGAGCTATTAAAGAAGACAAAACATCCATATACAGAAGGATTATTAAAAAGTATACCGAATATTGATGTAGAGGTTGAACGATTAGGAACGATTAAAGGTGTTGTTCCTCAAGCATATCGTTTTCCCGAAGGTTGTAGATTTTCCGATCGCTGTCCATACGTTATGAAAAAGTGTAAATCCTCTATTCCCGAATTAATACGTATTGCGTCCAGACATGATGTACGATGTTACTTATATGAAAAGGGGGTAGAAAAATGACCTCTGTTAAGAAAAAAAAATTAAAAGATGCAGTTAAAAATAATTTGGAAAATGAAATCCTACTTTATGCCAAAAACATTAAAAAATATTTTCCTATAAAAGGTGGCATATTGAAACGAACGATAAACCAATTAAAAGCAGTTGATGATATTTCTTTCCATGTTTATGAAGGAGAAACATTAGGAATAGTTGGTGAATCTGGTTCAGGAAAATCAACATTAGGTCGTGTTTTACTTCGACTACTCCATCCAACAGAAGGACAAATTATTTTTAATAGTGTAGATATTACTCATTTAAAAAATCGTGAAATTCGGCCATTTCGAAAAGATATGCAAATTATTTTTCAAGATCCTTTTGCCTCGCTTAACTCAAAAATGAGTGTAGAGGAGTTAATTAAGGAACCATTACTCATTCAACAACAATTAACAAAAACAGAAAGACGGAAAAAAGTCATTGACATGTTAGAAAAAGTCGGACTTCGAACAACGGATCGGATGAAATATCCGCATGAATTTTCTGGTGGACAAAGACAACGAATTAGTATTGCTCGTGCACTTATCATGGAGCCAAAATTCGTTATTTGTGACGAACCTGTATCAGCGCTCGATGTATCCATTCAGTCCCAAGTATTAAATTTAATGAAAGACCTTCAAGATGACTTAGGACTTACATATTTATTTATTGCCCATGACTTAAGTGTTATAAAACATATTAGTGATCGTGTTGCTGTCATGTATTTGGGAAGATTTGTAGAATTAGCATCAAAAGATGACATCTATAAAAAACCATTACACCCATATACGCAAGCGTTATTGTCAGCTGTACCCGTAATCGATCACGATGATTCCAAACAAAAAAGGGAAAAAATCATTTTAAAAGGCGATCTACCGAATCCAGCGGACCCACCATCAGGTTGTACCTTTCGCACAAGATGTCCACATGCCCATGAACGGTGTATAAGTGAACGGCCGGATTTAGTAGAAATAGAACCGGATCATTATGTAGCTTGTCATTTATACTCCTAACCAAATGAAAGCAAACTCCTCAGAAAAGTATCCAGTCAAATTACTTTTTAAAATATGTTTGGAGGGGGTGGTGAAAGGATAGTACTAGAATTATGCTCAAAAAATTTAAAGGGGAGGAATTTCATGTTCAATCGTAAACATTTGCTCGCATTGCTCACTTTATTATTTACATTGTCGGTGCTGGCGGCTTGTGGCGGGGGAGCAGACGAAGAAACTTCTCAGGATGCTGATGCAGAAGATACAGAAGTAGCTGAAGAAGCTGAGGAAGAAATGGAAGAAAGTCCAGGCGAACCTCAACAAGGTGGAACAGTAACAGGGGCAATGCATACTGCTCCAGCTGGACAATTCAACCCGATATTTTATGAAGAATCATATGAAGATAATATTTTATATTTTACCCATAGTAAGTTATTCTCGCAAACAGAAGAATTAGAATTTGAACCGGGAATTGCGAAAGAATGGGAATTAAATGATGACCAAACAGAATTAACTGTATATATGGAGGAAGACGTGAAATGGCATGACGGTGAAGATCTTACTGCCCATGATGTCGTCTTTACGTATCAGTCGATTGCAGATCCTGACTATGTTTCCGCAGGTGGAATTCGTGAATACTACGCTACGCAATTAAAAGGGTACGAAGCATACAATTCAGGTGAAACGGATGAATTTGAAGGGGTTACTGCAGAAGACGATCATACCGTTGTCTTCCATTTCGAAGAGCCAAACGTTACTCCTGAATATTTGGCAAATTTTTATATCATTCCAAAACATATTTTTGAAGATATTCCTGTAAAAGATATGCCTGATGCAGAAGAGTCAACACAACCAGGAAAAGTAATTGGATCAGGACCATTTGAATTTACTGAAATGGTTGAGCGTGAACAATATGTTCTAGAAAAATTTGAAGATTACTGGGAAGGAGCGCCTTACTTAGATAGTGTCGTTTGGAAAATTGTTGAGCAATCTGTCATGATTAGCTTACTTGAAACAGGAGAAATTGATTTTATTGCTGATCCAGAAGGTATCTCACCTGCAGATTACGAAACAGTTTCCGAGTATGACCACGTTGAATTTATTGAACAACCTGACTTTGGGTACCAAATACTAGGTTTTAAACATAATCACCGAACAACTGCAGATGTAGATGCGGGAGAAATTAACCCAGATAATTGGCAACCAAACGAGAATTTACCTAAAGAGGTTCGACAAGCAATCGCTTATGCCATTGATAGAGAAGCTTTAATCGGAAGCGGACCAGGAGAAGGATTATTACAAGGACACGGCACTGTCATTAACTCACCAATCGCTATACAGTTTTGGGCACATGATGAAGATGCCGCCATTCCTTATGAATATGATCCCGAAAAGGCGGAAGAAATTTTAGATGGAGCCGGCTATGAAATGGGTGATGATGGTTTCCGTACCGATCCGGATGGAAATGAGTGGGAGTTGAATCTAAATTATCCAACTGGAAATGAATTACGTGAACGTGCAGCTCCAATTATACAGGAGTTCCTAGAAGAAGTTGGTATTAAAGTGGACTTACGTCAGCCAAAAGAGATGTCTGTTTATCAAGAGGAATTAGAAGAAGATGATACCGATTGGGATATGTATCTGCTTGGTTGGAGTATGGGTAGTGGAGACCCAGACCCTCTTGGTTTATGGGGCATAACCGATGCATATAACTATTCCCGCTGGAACAATGATGAGTCCCAGCAGTTACTAGAGGATGCAATAAAAGCTCCAGAGGCATTTGAACAAGATTATCGAGCGGAAAAATACTCTGAATGGACGGAAGTATTTTCTGACGACCTACCAGCATTATTGCTGTTCGCACAAAATAAGATATGGGTTCATAATAATAAGTTGCATGATATTGATCCTAGACCATATACGATGCTTACAAACTCACACTTATGGTGGTTAGAACAAGAATAATTTAAGGCTATGTTGAGAGTATGCTAAAATCGGCATACTCTTCTCCTTAAAAAAGGGGGAAAGAGACATGTATCAATATATTATTAGAAGAATTCTTGTTTTTGTTCCGATGTTATTTGCACTATCTATTATCGTCTTTGCACTTGCAAAAGCTGCACCTGGGGACCCATTTACCGGCAAAATATTAGATCCTAATGTCGATCCGGAAATTTTTGAGCAGCAAAGAGAAGAACTCGGATTAAATAAACCTTTACCTATTCAATATGTAAATTGGGTCAGTTCATTCATAAAAGGTGATTTTGGGGAATCGATTGCTTACAATGGACGCTCTGTACAAAGCTTAATCGTAGAACGTTTTGGAAATACGATGCGGCTTGGGATATTTTCTCTTGCGCTAACACTTATTGTTTCTATTCCAATTGGGATTTATTCTGCCCGCAAACCGTATTCGCCACTCGATTATGCTGCGACAACTTTCGGTTTTATGGGTCTTGCTATCCCTAATTTTTTCTTTGGACTTGTGGCTATTTATATATTCGCAATTAAAATTGGGTGGTTTCCAGCACAAGGATCGATTGCAGGACCAGGAATGGAAGGATTTAGCGAATTGATGAGTCGCATTCATCATCTCATTTTACCTGGAATTACGCTTGGACTGGCAGGTACAGCTACTTACATGCGTTATATGCGTTCTGAAGTGCTCGATGTTTTAGAAAGCGATTACATTCGTACCGCAAGAGCTAAAGGGATGTCGGAAAGAAATGTCCTATATAAACATACGCTACGGAATGCCCTTATTCCAATCATAACTCTAATGGGATTTGAGCTTGGTACGTTACTTGGAGGAGCAATTATTACAGAGCAAGTATTCAATTTCCCAGGTCTCGGTACATTATTTATTAGCTCTGTAATTAACCGAGATTATCCTGTTGTAATGGCTATTTCGCTTTTACTAGGTATTGCAATTATTATTGGAAATTTACTAGCCGATATTTTTTATAGTATTGTCGATCCAAGGATTCGTTATGATTGAGGAGGTGATGATGCTTGCAAAAAGATAGAAATCAATTAAATGATATATCCCCTCCGATTGAGGCGAAAAATTATACGATAATAGATAAAAACAAACACCTAAGTCCTTTTCAATTATCTGTACGACGTTTTTTAAAAAATAAATTAGCTGTATTAGGGCTTATCGTATTTATACTCGTTATATTAATAGCTATTTTTGCCCCGTTTTTTGCAGAACATGATCCAACAAAAACAGATATGTTGAAAATAGAGCAGTCTCCTAGCAAAGAACATATTTTAGGTACGGATGCTTCCGGTCGCGATAACTTTTCCAGACTCGTTTATGGATCTAGAGTTTCGCTAATTATCGGATTAGCTGCTATGCTATTTACTGTTGTCATTGGAGTTATTCTTGGTTCATTAAGTGGATTTTATGGCGGAATCGTTGATGGAATCATCATGCGTGCAGCTGATTTAGTACTTGCATTACCTTTTATCGTTTTAGCTTTAACGATCATGTCCATTGTCGAAAAAGTTACGATCGGAGTTTTTGTAACTGTCATCGCCTTAACGACATGGCCTACATTAACCCGCATTATACGAGGCTCCTTTTTATCCCTTAGAGAACAAGAATTTATTCAAGGAGCACGTGCGATTGGTGCTAGTGACTTCCGTATTATTTGAAAGCATTTTCTTCCCAATGCGATAGGACCAATCATTGTAAATGCTACATTATTAATGGCAACGATGATTATTGCTGAATCTGCTTTAAGTTTTATCGGGATGGGCATTCCTCAACCAACGCCAACGTGGGGAAATATGATTTCAGAAGCACAAAACGTTCGGATCTTACGAAGTCATCCGGAGGCGTGGATTCCACCGGGATTATGTATTTTAATTACAGTTCTTTCCATTAACTTTATTGGAGACGGGTTAAGAGATGCCTTCGATCCAAAAAGATGACATCTTAAAATATGAAAAAGAACATTTCCTTAATCGTAATTTAAAGAGGATACTAAGTCCAATATGAGGACATAGATCCTCTTTTTTGAATTAGGTAAAGGATGATCTTTAACATAATGTGGAGAGGCAATCCGACATGTCGAGATAATCCGAGTCATGTAGAGATACTACACCGACATGTCGAGCTTTTCAATAAAAGCTGGTACACTCTGTTTTTTTATCCGTAGTTTCTTTATAGTACCTTGCTTAAAAATTCTTTTGTCCTTGCTTCCTCCGCATTATCAAATATTTGCTCAGGAGGGCCAATTTCTGCAATTCGACCTTGATCAAGAAAAGCAACTCGATCAGCCACTTCACGAGCAAACCCCATCTCATGAGTTACAACTACCATTGTCATCCCTTCTTCAGCAAGTTCTTTCATAACTTCTAGCACTTCACCTACTAGTTCGGGATCGAGCCCTGATGTCGGTTCATCAAACAGCATAATCCTTGGTTTCATCGCTAAAGCTCGTGCAATTGCTACTCGTTGTTGCTGACCACCAGACAATGTATTTGGATATACGTTTGCTTTATCTAATAACCCTACCTTTTCTAAGTATTCCTCTGCTAACTTTATCGCCTCTTCTTTATTCATCTTTTTAACATGTACTGGGGCTTCTATGACATTTTCCATTACGGTCATATGAGGGAATAGATTAAAATGTTGAAACACCATCCCTGTTCTCATCCGAATTTTATTTAAATCATCTTTTTTTAAATCTATCTCCTTACCCTCTAAAGAAATTTGCCCACTTTCTTTAATTTCTAAAAAGTTTAAACAGCGTAAAAGGGTACTTTTTCCGGAACCACTAGCTCCAATTAAAACGACCACTTCACTTTCCTTTACTTCCAGGTCAACATCTTTTAATACATGAAGATTGCCAAAATATTTGTTTAACTTTTTCACCTCAATCATTGATGTTACCTTACTCATTCCGTACACCTCTTTCACTTCTTGCTAAATATCGTTCAATCCGATTGACAACAAAGGTTAATATTAAAACAAGTATTAAATAATAAATCCCAACAATGATATACGATTCCATTGCCAGACCTGTTGCGGATTGTATTCGTTGCGCACGATTAAATAAATCTTGAAAACCTATAAATGCAACAAGAGACGAATCTTTTAATGCAATGATAAACTGATTTCCAAGTGGAGGGATTGCACGTCTTAATGCTTGGGGCAAGACAATTCTCCTCATAGACAATCCATAATTCATCCCAAGACTTCGTGCTGCTTCCGATTGGCCACGATCAATCGATTGAATGGAACCTCTAAATATCTCTGCTATATACGCTCCATTATGCACCCCTAAAGCAATACCACCGGATAAAAATCTTCCTAAATCTACAAATTGAACAAGACCAAAATATAACACAAAAATTTGAACAACTAACGGTGTTCCTCGAATGATATTAATATATAAATCTGCTATTATTTGTAATAATTTAAACTTAGAAACCTTCATAAAGGAAAAAATTAATCCAATCAAAACACCTATTAATAGCCCTAATAAAGTAATTTTTATGGTTGCAAAAATAGCATCTTTATAGCCCGGCATCGTTTCAATAAAAAGTTCCCAAAAGGACATAACACTCCTCCTCATCTAGTCAAATTTTAACTGTCTATCAAATAAATGTGCGCACAGGTTTCGTGCGCACACTGATCCACTATTCTAGAATATTTTCCCCGAACCACTTATTACTGATCTCTTCATATGTTCCATTTTCGATAATTGCCTCTAACGCTCTATTTATTTCATCCAACAATTCTTGGTTTCCTTTCTTTACTGCTGCACCAATGTGCTCGTCGAAAATACGGTCTCCTACTGGTTTTATTGCAAGATCTTGGTCTTCAATTTGAATGAGTCCTACAAATTTATCGGTGATAGCTGCATCTAATCTATCTGTTCCAGCTGCTAAATCTTGTAAAGCCACATTGTCACTTTGATAGGTTGCTAAATTATCTTCGTCAATATACTCTAGTACGATATCTTCATAGGTACTTGAGGCAACTACTCCTACATTTTTTCCTTCAAGATCTTCAACTGAAGAAATATCATCCGTATCTTCATGGACATAAATAACTCCCCCAGATAAATAATAAGGTTCAGAGAAATCAACGGCTTCCGCACGTTCTTCAGTAATCGTTAAGCTTCCCATAATAACATCGAGGCGATCGCTATTTACCTCTTCAATTAAAGCACCAAAGTCTTGAGTGAAAACAGGATTAGGCTCTAGACCCATTTCCTCAGCAATTGCAATTCCAAAATCTACTTCAAATCCTGTCATTTCTCCGTCCAAGTCTTCGTAGTTAAATGGTTTAAATAACCCACTAGAACCAAATGTCAATTTTCCTTCTTCGATCGTCGTCACACTTGAGCTAGAAGACTCTTCTTCCGCTCCATCATCTGCCTCTGTTGATTCCTCTTCCGCTCCAGTATCTGTTTCT